>ERZ779626.20-NODE-20-length-126673-cov-20.598154_pt1 | contig 126673 bp, 114 predicted proteins | sample MGYA00514209_ERZ779626 | MGnify/ENA primary metagenome ERZ779626 (study PRJEB29562, sample SAMEA4376713) | mouse gut metagenome | isolation source: Cecum | study: EMG produced TPA metagenomics assembly of the A DSS colitis mouse model was used to assess the...
CTGTAGTATATTAAACTTAAGACTTTTCCCCAAGTTTTTGTGAAAGGGAGGGAATATTCCTTGACTCAAATCATTGCCGTCACCAACCAAAAGGGAGGCGTGGGAAAGACCACCACCTCCGCCGCTCTGGTCTGCGGCCTCCACCAGCGCGGGGCCAGGGTTCTGGGGGTGGATCTGGACCCCCAGGGCAATCTGGGCTTTAACCTGGGCCTGGACATTGGCACGGGAAGCACCGTCTATGATGTGTTGAAGGGCGCCTGTTCCTTGGAGCAGGCCATCGTATCCACAGAGTATGGGGACGTGCTGCCCTCGGACATTATGCTGTCCGCCGCCGAAGTGGAGTTCACCGTCCCCCGCCGGGAGTTCATGCTCAGCGACCAGCTCTCCACCGTCCGTTCCCAGTACGACTTCGTGATCATCGACACCCCGCCCGCCCTGAATATCCTCACCGTCAACGCCTATGTGGCTTCCCACGGGCTCATTGTCCCCATGGAGGCCGAGGTACTCAGCCTGGTGGGCATCACCCAGCTTCAGGAGACCATCGAGACCGTCCGATCCACCTACAATCCCCAGCTGAAGGTGCTGGGCATCCTTCTCAACAAGTTTAACGGCCGCCTCACCCTGTCCAAGGACATATTGGAGCTGGCCGAGGAGGTGGCCGGCCAGCTGGGCAGCAAGGTGTTCCAGACCCGCATCCACCGGGGGGTGGGGGTGGCCATGGCCCCTGCCCATGGGCAGACGGTGCTCACCTACCAGCCCGATTCCCGACCCGCCCAGGACTTCCTGGACATTGTGGACGCGGTGGCGGGCGACCGTTTCCCCCGGCCCAAGCCCACCTTCCGCCAAAAGTATATTTCTAAATTTTTCAACTAAGTCTAAGTAAGGAGTATTGTCATTATGGCCAAGAACGACAAGACCAGTAAGACCGCGCGGGTGATGAACCTGCTCAGCAAAAAGACGGACCCTGTTGCCGAGCCCGCCCAGGAGCCGGCTCCCGCCCCTGCCGTCCCCCCCATCGTCACCTCCATGGTGCCTGACGCCGCGGTGTCGGGGCAGATCAAAAGCGCCTTGGAGAACGCCCTGGAGGGCGAGCTGGGCGCCCAGCAGCCCGCCGCTCCCGAGCAGCAGCCCGTCCCCGCCCCCCAGCCTGAGCCGGAGCCCGAACCCCAGCCCGAGCCGGAGCCCGCTCCCGTCCAGGCCGCCCCTGTGCAGGAGCCTCCCGCGGAGGAGCCCGCCCACCAGTTCCTGGAGCCGGAGAATCCCGGCTACATCAATGTGATGCAGGTGCTGGTGGAGGAAAAGGCCCCCAAATACGTGGAGATGTTCGGGCTGTGCAGCTGCAAGCGGTGCATGGAGGACGTGAAAGCGTTCACCCTCAATCACCTGCCCCCCAAGTATGTGGTGCTGGAGCCCAATGACCGCGTGCCCAGGCTGACGGTGTACGAGGGCAAGTTCAGCAGCGACATCACGGCCCAGCTTCTCCAGGCGTGCAAGGCGGTCCATGAGACCCCCCACCACAGCCGGGGCTGACAAGGTCAGAAAAGCCCTGGCGGATGGATATCCATCCGCCAGGGCTTTTTTTCCTGCCCAGCCTGTCTCAGCCTTCGGGATTCTCTTCCCCCTCCTCCAGGGGAGGCAGCTGCTGGGGATAGGGGTTGGTGAGCTGCTCCCAGAGGGTGTTCACATTTTCCATGCAGATAAAGTACACGCTGGTCATCATATTGTCGGGGATACCCAGCTCCTCCGCCAGCACGTTGATCTTCTCCCAGTCGGCGGACTCATAGCTGAGCACCAAATCATACAGCATACCGCAGCGCCCCTCATGATTGAGCAGGGCGGCCTTGATCTCGTCCGCCACCGGAACCTCCGACAGGATATCCTCCAGCGGCGCGTCAATGAGGTAATTCAGGGTGGAGAACATCCCCATCAAATAGCCCTCGGACTTGGAGATAGGCATATTTTTGGCGTAATTCATCAGCTCGCTACAGAAATTGGCCCGCATGAAGGAGCGCTTCAGGAACTCCTCCGAGCCCGCGTCCACCTCGTTTTCCGCATTGCTGGCGCTGAGCAGGTAGATCCACTGCTTCAGCTGCCCTAGGCCCAGGGTCATGATGGCCTGCCGGATGGTGGTGGCCCGGTGGCGCAGGGCAAAATAGGCGGAGTTGACCATTTTCAGCAGGCCATACGACAAGCTGGCGTCGGCGGCGATCATCTGCTCAATTTCCTCCACGTTGGGCTCATCCCGGGTGACGGCCACCATGAGCTGGAAGAAATTGCTCTGGATATACGCGCTGCTGTGGGCCTTGGTGGTGAGCTTGCCCGCCACATAGGGCCCTTCCACCCCGTCCGCCCCCAAGGCCACCGCCCGCTCATAGGTCTGCGCATCCTCAATGTGGGTGACGATGCACTTGATATTCATGCTGTGGGCCACCTCCACCGTGTTGCGGATGGTGACCTCCGTGGCGGTCCTGGCGCTGATTTTGATGAAGTGGATGTCATCCAGCAGGGCCAGATACCGGGGGGTGAACTGAAAGTCGTTCACCGCCACGCGGTATCCCTCCCGGACGTACTGCTGCACCAGATGCATGGACAGCGGGTGGATAATCACCGCGTCGTCGATCTGAATCACCAGGTCGCTCTTGTCAAACAGCCGGGGGGTCTTCTTCATCAGCAGCATGGTGGTGAAGGTCATAAAGTTCAGCGTTCCCTTCAGCACCTTGGGGCTGTTCTGGGTTAGAAAACTGTAAATGGTATTGGCCGCGGCAAATTCTGCGCTGGAGGTAGAGTTGTCGCTGCTGAAAGCCTGGTTTGCGCCGTGATACAGGATCTCATGTCCGATTGTATTCCCCTCAGCGTCCTTAATGGGCTGCCGCACAATATATTTGCCGCTCATAGCTGCCTCCTGTCCTTATCCTCTGGTCTTGCTCTGGCGCGCGAGGAGATGATCCATCACGTCCACCAGATGTCCGATCTCCGGCTTGGTGAGCTGTTCGTCCGCTCCCAGATCCCTGCCCTTGCGCCGCATTTCCTCACTGATGAGGGAGGAGAAGATGATGAGGGGGATCTCCTTGAACCGGCTGCTGTCCTTCACCAGCTTGGTCAGCCGGTGGCCGTCCATCTGGGGCATCTCAATGTCGGTGATGATCAGCGCCACGTCCCGCTCCAGTATACCGTCCTGGGGCAGCGCGCTCAGCGACTCCCACAGCTCCAGGCCGTTGGAGAACATATGGAGGTTGACGTAATTTGCCTTACGCAGGGAGTCGGCAATCATTTTGCTCAGCAGGATGGAGTCCTCCGCCACCCAGATGGGCTTATCATTGCGTTCACGGGGACCCAGCTGCTCCACCTCCGACACCTGGATGGAGGTCTCCGGGGCAATTTCCGCCACGATACGCTCGAAGTCCAGAATGGTGACCAGCTCGCCGTCGCACTGGGCGATGCCGGTGGCCACGCTCTCCGCGCCGCCGGAGACCGTCTTATCCGGCTTCTGAATATCGGTCCAGGAGATGCGGCTGATGCGGTCCACAGTATGCACCCGGAAGGCGATGAACATCTTATTGAAGTTTGTGACAATAAAGATGTCCTTCGGATTCTTCTCCCGGCTGTCCCCCAGGTATTTGGGCAGGTCCACCACCGTGAGCACCGCGTCCCGGGGCTTGAAGATGCCTTCCACCGCGGCATGGGCATGGGGCATGGGCTTCACCGGAGCGGAAATCATGATCTCCCGCACCTTGGCCACGTTAATGCCGTACAGATTGCCGCCGATGGTGAACTTCATGATCTCGATCTCGTTGGTGCCGGACTCCAGCAGAATCTCATGCTTGCTTTCTTCCCTCATTCCAATGCACTCCCTTTCATCATGTGCGTATCAAATAATCAGCTCCGCACGGCCATAGCTGCGCACACAGCCCAGCCCGCTGTTCACGTCAAAGAGCAGGGTCCGGGCCACCGAACCGCCCACGTCCTCTTTCAGCAGGCGGATGCCCTCTTTTTTCAGGTTCAGGTGGACGCTCTCAATATTCCTTTGCCCAATATTGCCCAGGGACGAGCTGCCCACCTCAAACATCTTGGCTCCGCCGGCAATTTTAGCGGTGATCCTGGTCCGGCGGGCCCCCATGGCCTCCATCTGCTTTAATGTCTCTCTGATTCCCGTATCCGCGTACTTCATTGGGTTTGTCCGCCCTGCTTCCATGTTCAGCGGCAGCATGATATGCACCAGGGCTCCCAGCTTGATGGCCGGGTCGTGCAAACAGATGCCGATGCAGGACCCCAGCGCGTAGGTGACCAACATACCCTCCCCTTTGGCCACCTTCATGTCCGCGATTCCGATCACCAGCTTGTCACTCATCGCTTACGCCCAGCTTCCTCAATAGAGCATTCAGGGACCGAAGGTCCGGAGACATCAGCAGGCGGCAGGGAACCTCCTGATTGTCAAACACGAAATTTCCGCCAATGGTCATAATGTAGTCGGACTGTCCGCCGTATTCCGCCATGGGCACGGCCAGAATCGCCCCCTGCATATCCACGGTGAAGGCGGGGACCGTAAGGGTCACGTCCATCCCGGCCAGGCCGCTCAGCGCGTTGATGAAGGTGGAGATCATGATATTGCCCACCTCAATGAGGCAGGAGTTCTCCATATCCGCCAGCTGGCCATAATCGTCGATGCGCTGGTGAAGAACGCTCTCCAGCACCAGATTCACAAAGTCCAGCTGCTGGCAGGAGAGCATGATGCCGTTGATCTGCCCGCCCATCTTTACCAGCACCCCGGCGGTGATCTCCTCCGGGCCGCCGATCCACTCGATGGCCTCGTTGTAGCCCATGATGCGCACCTCGGGCAGCGTGATGCGCACCTCCCGCCCCAGCATCTGGGACAGGGCGGTGGCCGCATTGCCGGTCCCCATGCTGCCGATTTCCCGCAGGGTATCCAGCTCCAGGGAACTCAGTTCGTCATAATTCTTAATTGCCATTGCCGTCCCTCCTATCAAGCCCGCAGGTTATTGATGGTGGTCTCGATCTCATCCGAGGTCTGCACCATTTTCAGCGCCATGCCGTAGGCCCGCTGGGATTCAATCACCTTTGTAAGCTCCTCGGCCAGATCGGCGTTAGACCGCTCCAGATAGCCCTGGACGGCTTTGCCGGTGCCCAGCCACAAATCCCCGTTTTTATCTACAGGCAGGTAGCCGGTATCCAGCACCTGCTCCATACCGTTGTAGTTGCTGTAGTCAAAAATGCCGATGGGCAGCTCCTGCGTCGGGTCGTCCACCTCGATGAGGCCGCCCTGCTTGCTGAGCACGAAGCGTCCCGTGCCGTCGCCCAGGCAGTAGACCGATTCCATAATGGGCTCGCCATCTTCGTCCATCTCGCCGGTCTCCCGCACCAGCTCGGACAGGTAGAAGGCCCCGTTGCGGGTAAAGGTGACCTCGCCGGTGATCAGATCCACCACGCCGAAGAACCCGGCCCCGTCAATGTAGTAATCCAGCGTGCGCCCGGTATCCGCCGGCCCGCCCTGGGAGAAGTCGGTGGAAGTCATCAGCAGGCTGGTGCCCACGCCCATGGGCAGCTCCTCCTCCACCCCCCGGTGATCCTGGTAGAGCAGGGCCGCGAAATGGGCCCGGTTGGCCTTGAAGCCGTTGGTGTTCACGTTGGAAATGTTATCGCCGTGGATATTCAGGCGCTGGAGCTGCTGCTGGGCGCCCACCGCGCCGATGTAAAAGGATTGATTCATCTGCCTTCGTCACCTCTCTCACATACGGCCGATGTCGCTGGAGGTATGGCTCATCAGCTCATCGTACATTTTGGTCACCTGGGCGGCGCTCTGGAGGGAGCGCTGGCAGGTGAGCATCTCGGTCATCTGGCGGATCATGTTCACGTTAGACCGCTCCAGATACTTCCAATACACGGTGGGCGCAGCCGCCGCCTGGGCTCCCTCCCCGGTGAACATGCCCCGGGCGTCGTATTCCACCTGCTCCATGTCGGGGAAGGTGTAAACCCCCAGCTGCCCCAGGTACGCCCCGTCCTCGGTGGAGATAACCCCCTGCTCATCCACCGCCAGCTTGTCGGTGTTCAGCTGGATGGTCTGTCCCCGGGGGTCCAGCACCCGGCCCACGCCGGGGAAGCACAGATAGCCCTCGTCATCCAGGGAAAAATTTCCCGCCCGGGTGTAGGACACGCCATCCTCAGTCTGGATGGCAAAGAATCCCTCCCCCATAATGGCGAAATCAAGGGGGATGCCGGTGGGCTCGGGGATGCCCTGGTCAAAGAGGACCTTGATCTCACTGTTGGCCCTGATGTAGCTCTGCCTGCCGATGTCGGTATAAATCTTCTCCTTGCTGCCCACCCGGGCGTACATCACGTCGTCGAAGGTGGTGGCGGCATAGCGGCTCTCTTTGAAGCCCGAGGTGGAGATATTCACCAAATTGTTACCCACCACGTTGAGGTGCTGCTGCTGGGTGACCATGCCGGAGGTCAGGTTGTAGAAGCCTTTAAACATCTTGCATCATGCCTTCTTCCGCTTTTTAGAGGATTTCGGGGATGTCCCGTTGTTCATATAAGCGCCCATATGATCCCGCAGCTTTTGGATGGCCCGGGAATGGATCTGGGAGATGCGGGGCTCGCTCACCCCCATCACCTGGGCAATCTCCTTCATGTGGAGGTTTTTTTCGTAGTAGAGGGAGAGCACAATCTGCTCGTTCTGCTGGAGGGAGGAGATGCCCTGGGCCAGCGTCTGCTGGAGCTCCTGCTCCTCCAGCACGGTCTCGGGCTGAACGGTGGGGTCCTCGGTGGACACCTCAAAGCGGTGCCCCTCCAGATCCCGGGCGTCCATCAGCGCGTCCAGGGACAGGGTGTTGGACAGCGCCACCCGGGCCGCCTCCTTCTGGTACTTATCGGTGGGGATGCCCAGATGGCCCGCCACCTCCTGGTCGGTGGGGAACCGTCCCAGCTCGTTGGCCAGGTGGGAGACCGCGCAGTCGATCTCCTTAGCCCGCTGCCGGATGTTCCGGGGCAGCCAGTCCTGCTTCCGGGCCAGGTCGATGACCATCCCCCGGATGCGCTTGGCCACGTAGGTCTCAAACTTGATGCCCTTGTCCGGGTCGAACTTGTCAATGGAGGTGAGCAGGGTGAGGATGCCCTCGCTCACAATATCATCTACCTGGGCAAAGCTGCTGTACACCCCGCGAATTTGCAACGCCGCGCTTTTGATGAGCCCCTCATACCGCAGCACCAGGGGCCATTTCAGCTCCTCGTCCCCGGTCTGTTTATAGAGATTGAGCAGGCCGGGGGTATCCATGGCCTCAATCTCCGCTTCGGTATACCGCCGCTGAAGGGTGGAGGCGCTCATGTGCCCACCGCCCTTCGCTCCGCCCGCATGGGCGCGTCGGCGGTAATATTGCCCAGGGCCTGGATCTGCACGCTGTTGGTGATCTCATTGAAGGAGAGCACGTATACGTTGGGATAGAACTGGGTAATCATCTTGCTGAAATAGCCCCGGATAACCTGGCTGACCAGGATGACCGGCGTTTGGGCCAGGTCGCCGAACTTTTTCAGGTGCTCGGCCAGCTGGGAGATGATGGTCTGCATCAAATCGGGGCCCATGGCCAGGTATACGCCCTGCTCGTTGCGGGTGAGGGAGGAGATGATCTTCTTCTCCACCTCGGCGTCCAGGGTGATGACCCGCAGCTGCCCGTCCTCGCAGAAGCGGCGGGTGATGGTACGGGCCAGGGCGCCGCGCACCTGCTCGGTGACCATGTCCATGTCCCGGCCCTGACTCACCGCCTCGGCGGCTGTCTCCAGGATCGTGCCCAGATCCTTGATGGGCACCCCCTCCTGGAGAAGGTTGCGCAGCAGCTTCTCCAGCTTGGCGTAGGACAGGATGTTGGGTACAATCTCCTCCACCAGCTCGGGCGCGGACTGCTTCAAATTGTCCACCAGCCGGATGGTCTCGGCCCGGTTGAGCAGCTCGTAGGCGTGCTTTTTCACCGTCTCGGCCAAGTGGGTGAGCATGACGGAAAGCGGGTCGATGACATTGTAGCCGTAGATCTCCGCCATCTCCTTGTTCTCCGGCAGAATCCACCGGGAGGGGATGCCGTAGGCGGGCTCGATGGTCTCGATGCCGTCGATCTCCCCCAGGGGGTTGGGGGGTTCTAGGGCCAGATAGTAGTCCACCAGGATCTCGCCTTCGGCCACCACCTCGCCCTTGATGCGGATGGAGTATTGGTTGGTGCCAAGGGTGGAGCCGTCATGCAGGCGGATGGATGGGATGACAAAGCCCATATCCTGGGCGTACTGCCGCCGGAAGATGACGATGCGGCTGATGAGCTTGCCGCCGTGGCTCTCATCCACCAGGGGGATGAGGCTGTATCCGAACTCCATCTCCACCGGCTCCACCGACAGCAGGGAGTAAACGTTGTTGATGTCCTTGTAGTAATCGCTTTCGCTGGGCGCGGCCAGCTCGGCGGGTTCGACAGGCTCCTGTGCCGCGGCGGCGGCCGCCTGCTGCTGGGATGTGGCCTTGCGGGTGAGGTAGATGCCCCCGCCCACCGTGGCCGCACCGCCCACCAGCAGGGGGAGGGTGGGCGTGCCGGGGATAACGCCAAGGATCACCAGGATAATGCCGGTCGTGGTAAATGCCCGGGGCTGGGCGGTGAACTGCCCCATCACGTCCGTGTTCAGGCTGCCGTCGGACACGGAGCGGGTGACGATCATGCCCGTGGCGGTGGAAATCATCAGGGACGGAATCTGGGACACCAGGCCGTCGCCGATGGTGAGGATGCAGTAATTCTGCATCACGTCCATGATATCGCCGCCGTTGACCACCACGCCGATGATGATGCCGCCCACCAGATTGATGATGGTGATGACGATGGACATGGTGGAGTCGCCCTTGACGATCTTGGTGGCGCCGTCCATAGCGCCGTAGAAGTCCGCTTCCTTCTGGATCTTCTCCCGGCGCACCCGGGCCTGCTGCTCGTCGATGAGGCCGGAGGACAGGTCCGCGTCGATGGCCATCTGCTTGCCGGGCATGGCGTCCAGGGTGAAGCGGGCGGCCACCTCGGACACGCGCTCGGCGCCCTTGGTGATGACGATGAGCTGGACCAGCACGATAATGAAGAAGATGACGAAGCCCACCACCACGTTTCCGCCGGTGACCAGCTGGCCGAAGTTCTTGATGACCACGCCGGGGTCGCCGGTGGTGAGGATCATCCGGGTACTGGACACGTTCATACCCAGCCGGAACAGGGTGGTTATGAGCAGCAGGGAGGGGAAGATGGAGAACTCCAGCGCCTCCGAGATGTTCATGGTGATCATCAGGATCATGATGGACAGCCCAATGTTGATGATGAGCAGAATGTCCAAAATCTGCGGGGGCAGCGAGATAAACAGGAACATGACCACGACCACCACAAACAGCGCTATAACATTGTCTAAAATCCGTTTGAGCATGGCGGGCCATTCACCTCCCTGGTGGGCTTATGCAAGGCCGCACGGGCCATGGTTTCTACTTCACAATCTGCTTCTTGCCGTTCAGCTTGAAGATATACACCAGCACCTCCGCCACCGCGCCGTACAGCTCCGGCGGGATCATCTGGTTCAGCTCCGCCTGGGCGTAGAGGGCCCGGGCCAGGGGCACGTTTTCAATGACGGCCACCTTGTTCTCCTCGGCGATCTGGACGATGCGAAGGGCGATGTTATCCTGGCCCTTGGCCAGCACAATGGGGGCGTCGTCCTGGTCCGGCTTATAGCGCAGGGCCACGGCGAAGTGGGTGGGGTTACGGACAACCACGTCCGCCCCGGGTACCTGCTGCATCATGCGCTGCTGGGCCCGGCGGCGCTGGATCTCCTTGATCTTCCCCTTCACCTGGGGATCGCCTTCCATTTGTTTGTATTCCTCTTTGACCTCCTGCTTGGTCATCATCATGTTCTTCTCATAGTCCCACCACTGGTAGAAGAAGTCCATGGCGGCCACCGCCACAAAGGCGATGCAGATGCGAACCACCATACCCCCCGCCATCTCCACCAGATGCGCCGCTGCGGCGCCCAGCTCGGTGTAAAGGTAGTTGGAGCTCTCCAGGAACATATCCCGGATGCTCAGGAAGATAATGGCCATCAGGATAATAATCTTGATCAGGTTTTTCAGGGTTTCCACAAGGCTTTTCAGGGAGAACAGCCGCTTAAAACCCTCCAGGGGGTTGAGCCGGCTGAACTTCGGCTTCATGGATTCGGTGCTCACCAAAAAATTAGTCTGGGCAAAGGTGGCCGCCACGGCGCACAGAATGGCCACCGCCGCCACAATCCCCACCGTTTTCAGCACCAGCACAATTCCTTGAACCGCCAGCTCGCTGCATACCCCGCCCACCTCCCGGGCATCCTCTCCCGCGGTGGTCAGGCACAGCGTCATAAACCCGCCCAGCTGCTGGACGAAAGCGCCGGTGAGCAGCCACAGCGTACCGAAGGTACCCAGCAGCCCGGCCACCGCCACCGCATCCTGGCTTTTAAAGACGTTACCTTTTTTTCGTTCGTCCCGTCGCTTTTTTGGTGTCGCTTTTTCTGTTTTATTTCCCTCGGGCAACGTCTGTCCCCCCTTTTGTCCCGCGACGCCCGCTCCTCAGAAGGGTGGAGGAGGGGATGCTGTTGAAAACGTTCTGTGGTTTTAGAAATTACCCGCTCAGGGTCAGGATATCATGGAGCGCATTCAGCATTGCCGCCTCCGTCTGAAGGAGGAACTCGCTGAAGGGGACGATCAGCACCAGCAGCAGCGCCAGGCCCACGATGACCTTCAGCTCAATATTGATGGCGAACACGTTGATCTGGGGAATCACCTTCATCAGCACTCCCATCCCCACCTGGGCAATGAGGGCCGCCGCCAGGATGGGCATGCTCAGCTTGATCCCCAGCACAGTGCACTCCACGAACAGCTCCAGCAGCAGGTGATAGGCCGGCAGGCCGATGGACACCTGCCCATAGGGGACCAGCTCCCCCGAGGTGAGGAATATGCGCAGAAGGGTCAAGTGCCCTCCCGCCGCAAAAAACAACAAGGTCATCAGCGCGTTGAGGATCTGTCCGGTCACGGACATGTTGGCCGAGGTCCCCGGGTCATACATCTGGTTCATGGTCATACCCATCTGGGTATCAATAATGGACCCGGACAGCTGGGGGATGTAGAAAAAGAAGCTTGCCGCCATGCCCAGCAGGAAGCCCACCGCCAGCTCCAGCAGCATCCGCACCGCCAGCTCCGCCATCCCCACAGGGATAGGCGTCCCCTGGGTGGTCAGGGCCGCCGTAAAAACGGACAGCACCAGCGTCATGCCCACGCGGAACGGAGCGGGGATGTTGCGGCGGCCCAGCAGGGGGTTGAACAGGACAAACCCGCTGATGCGTGCGGTAATATAGAGGAACCGCGTCAGTTCCGCCCAGTCGATCATGGCTGCCTCCCCCCGCTTAGCTGCCGATCAGCGAGAAGATCTCCAGCGTATAGTCCTTGAGCGTGTCCAGCATCCAGCCGCCTCCCAGCAGCAGCACGCTGATCACCACGATCAGCTTGAGAACGAAGGAAATGGTCTGCTCGTGGATCTGGGTGACCGCCTGGAAAATAGCCACCACCACGCCCACCAGCATACTCAGCACCAGCATGGGGCTGGCCAGCTTGATGGCCACTCCCATCGCGTCCCGCATCAGATCCATTGCCATGGTGGTGTCCACGGCTCACCCTCCTTCCCGGAAATCAATTTACACTCTGCACCAGCGTGGAAAACAGCACCTGCCAGCCGTTGACGGACACAAACAGCAGCAGCTTGAAGGGCGTGGAAATCATGGCCGGCGGCAGCATAATCATGCCCATGGACATCAGCGTAGACGACACCACCACGTCGATGAGCAGGAAGGGGATATACAGCAGGAATCCGATGTAAAATGCCTCTTGCAGCTCCTGGGTCATAAAAGCGGGCACAATCACCCGCAGGGGCAGCTCCTGTACAGCCTGCTCCCCCTCCGCCGGAACGTCGATGTGGGCCAGGTTACAGTACATCTCCACCGTGCGCCACTGGGTATTGGCCATCATGAACTCCTTCAGCGGCACGCTGGCCCGGTCCACAAACTCCTCCGCCCCGATCTCCTGCTCTGTATATGGCTCCCATGCCTCCGTCTGGATGCGGGTGAGCGCCGGGTTCATGGTGATGAGGGTGAGAAACAGGGCAATCCCCACCAGCACCGTATTCGGCGGCGTCTGCTGGGTGCCCATGGCGTTGCGCAGGAAGGACAGGGAGATGACATACCTCGTAAACGAGGTCATCATCACCAGCATGGATGGCAGCAGGGCCATCATGGTGGTGAGGAAAAGAATCTCCAACGTCTGGACGCTCTCACCGTTGATATTGATCAGGCTGTCGGTCGGCATCCCATCCTCACCTCGGTTTCTTTTGCTTGAGTACGGTGCGCAGGGCCTCCCCAAAGGTGGGGGGGGCGGGCTGCCCGGGAGACGGGGCGTACAGCTCCTGCGCTTCCTCCTGGCTCAGCTCCGCCAGCAGCGTCACGCCGGAGGGGGCCACCCCCAGCAGGAGGTACCGCTCCCCCGCCTGGACGAGCACCGCGCTCTGCTCACGCCCCAGGGACAGCCGGGCCAGCGCCTTGAAACGGCCTGTCCCGCCGGGCGCACCGAATCCGCCCAGCCCCCTTCTGCCCGCCACGTATCTGGTGAACAGGTAGGCCAGCACAATGATGACCACCACACACAGCAGCATCCATATCAAAGAGAGCATACTGTCCAGCGCTGTGACCTCCAGGGCCAGAACGGGCCTGCGCGGGGAATTTGCCATCAGGGTGCGCCCAGAATGGAGGTGACGGTCTTGAGCACCCGGTCCGGCTTAAAGGGCTTCACGATGAAGTCCTTGGCGCCGGAGCGCACGGCATCCATAACCATGGACTCCTGGCCCATGGCGGAGCACATGACCACGTTGGCGCTGCCGTCCTTGGCGCGGATGGCCTTCAGGGCCTCCAGGCCGTCCATGTTGGGCATGGTGATATCCATCACCACCAGGTCGGGGCCGATCTCGCCGAACTTTTCCACCGCATCCGCGCCGTCAACCGCCTCGAACACCTCGGTATAGCCGTTCTTAATCAGGGTGTCCTTAATCATCTTACGCATGAAAGCAGCATCGTCCACTAACAGAATCTTCTTAGCCATGGTTTGATCCATCCTTTTCCATTATATGTTGTGTACCCCGCCGTTTGAAACGTACCGGGGCCGGGTATGCCTGCCTGGTCCTTATTTACCGCCCGCCAGCATCTCAATGCCGGGGGCCTGAACAATCTCGGTGATGCGCACGCCGAAGTTGTCCTCAATGACCACAACCTCGCCCCGGGCGATGCACTTGCCGTTGACGAACAGGTCCACCTGGTCGCCTGCCAGCTTATCCAACACCACCAGAGAGCCCTTGGCAAACTCCAGGATGTCCTGCACCTTCCGGCGGGCCCGTCCGATCTCCACCGTCACCTGGAGGGGCACCTCCATGATGAGCTCCAGGTTCTGGGCCTGCTCCTTGCCCAGCTTATCCAGCGGGTCCATCTCCTCCATGTGCACCGGCTTGGTGGTGATGACCTTGGGCTCAGGCGCGGCCTTCTGCACCGTGGCCTCAGCCTGGGGCGGATAGGGGTACGGGTAGGGCGGATAATACATGGGCGGATACCCCATATATCCATTGGGGAAGCCTCCCTCCTGTCCCTGCATGGGGAAGGGAGGCATCTGCCCGGGCTGGCCCATCTGGGGCATCCCCGGCATAGGGGCCTGGGCTGCGGGAGCCTGGGGCTGCGGGGCAGGGGCGGGTGCGGGAGCCGGGGCCGCCGTCTGCTGCGGCGCGGGGGCCGGAGCAGGGGCAGGTTCACTGTTCATCCCCGCCAGCATGGCCTCAATCTCCGCTTGGCTCATCTTCTGTCCGCCCCCGGAGGGCGCCGGGGCAGGCTCAGGCGCGGGCGCGGCAGCGCCTCCCGCCATCATGGCTTCGATTTCCTCTTGGCTCATCATGCGGCTGCTGCCCTGCGGGGCGGGCTCGGGCTCAGGGGCCGCCGCAGGCGCGGAGGCACCGCCTCCCGCCAGCATGGCCTCGATCTCCTCCTGGCTCAAGGGCCGGTTGCTGGCCTCCGGGGCGGGCTCAGGGGCCGGGGCCGCAGGCGCGCCGGAGGCGCCGCCGGAAACCTCGTCCTCCAGGCCCAGGCTTTTCAGCAGCTCCTTGGCCAGGGACACCGACATGACGTTCATGAATTCGCTTTCCAGCGCGTCCTCAATCTTCAGGAAAAATTTGACCACCACGATCTGGTCCGCGCCCTGGGGCAGATGGGCCTGCTTGAACTGCTCCAGGTTTTCCAGCTCGAAGGACACCGGGGTGGAGATATCCACCCGGAACCCCAAAAAGTCGGACATGGCGGTGGCGGCGGACCCCATCATCTGGTTCATAACCTCGCACACGCAGCTGATCGTCAGCTCATTGAGCTCAAACTCCTCGTCGGCGGTCTCCATGCCCATGAGGATGTCTACGATAACCTTGATATCGCTGCGCTTGAGCAGCATGATGTTGCTGCCCTCCAGACCCTCGACGTACTTGATCTCAACGCCGATGGCCGGCTCCAGATTGCCCAGGGAGAAATCCTTCACGTCCACCACGGTCACCGTGGGCGTCGTAATATCCACCCGGTGGTCCAGCATGTTCGACACGGCGGTAGCCGAGGAGCCCAGGCTGATATTCATCATTTCGCCCAAGGCGTCTATCGCCATTGGGCTGAACATTTCCTTCTCCATCCCTTACTCGCTCCTTTGTTCGGCCGAATAGCACACCTCGTCTATCTTGATGGCCATGTTTTTCTTGTGGGTCCCCATGCGTCCGGTGAACCATTGATAGCCGCCGATCTCCAGGAATACCGGCGAATCCTTCGACCTTCCCAGGTCCACCACGTCCCCCACGTTCAGGTGATAAATATCGCTGAGGGACAGCTGGGTATCCCCCAGCTCCGCCACGATCTCCAGGGTGGAGTCGCGCAGCTTGTCAAAGATCTCATCCGAGTTATCCTCGCTGGCCACCTTGCGGCCCATGCTCTCCCGGTTGACCTCGCCGAATATGCTCATGAGCACATTGCCCGGCAGGACTACGCTCATCCGCCCCTCGCCGCTGCCAAAGGTGAGCTTCATGTCTACCAGCACCACTGTCTCATCCAGGTTCAGCAGGGTGACCAAGGTGGGGTTGACCTGCGTGCGCTCATACGCAAAGCTGACGGGCACATAGTTCTCCCAGCTGCTGCCCATGAGCTCAATGATATCTTTGAGCAGCAGCTCATAGAGCTGGAGCTCAAGGTCGGTATAGGCGTAGCCCATGGGGATCTCCCGCTCCGATTCCCCTTCGCTGCCCATCATCCGGTCCATCATCCCCAGTGCGGTCTGCGTAGACAGGTACACCATCACCGGGTCCTCTGCCTCAATGTCCCGTCCCCCCTCTGTCCGGGGGTGGACGGTTACATCTACCATGGCCAGTACGTCCCCTTCCATGAGGGCGTTATTGAACTCGTAGAACTTCTGCTCCTCAATGCTCTCCACCTCAATGGCGCATGTGGTGCGCAGCTGGGCGTTGAGCCGTGAGCTGATGACCCGGGTGTAGTTCTCAAAGATGCCGTGAAGCATCTTGATGCGGTCCTTGGTAAACTTTCGCGGGGTGGTGAAGTCGTATTTCCGATACTTTTTCTCCGGCTTTTTCTCCTCCGCCTTAGCCTCTTCGCCGCCGCTGCGCATAGAGTTGAGCAGCGCGTCGATCTGACTTTGTGACAATACCTCAGCCATCGAATCACCTCACCTGATCTGCTGTATTCTTACGGATTCTGCTGATCTGCGCCCCCCTGGCTCTGGGTGATAAACTGGGTGATGGCGTCGCCCAGCTTTTCCTCTTCCAGGTTGCGTCCGCTGATAATCATTTCCACCCGGCGGTTCTTGCGGCGGCCCTCCAAATTCTCGTTGCTGGCCACCGGCCGCCACTGGCCGCACCCCTCGCTCACCAGGCGCGTGGGGAAAATGGAGCTGTTCTCCTGGATGAACCACACCACCTCCGTGGCGCGGTTGCTGGCCAGGTAACGGTCGAAGTGCGAGTCATTGGGCGTATCCGGGAGTTGCTGGGCCGTGTGGCCCTGGATGCGGATCTCGTCGATGGCGGACTCCGCCTGGTCCAGGATGGCACACACCTCCAGGAGGATATCCTTCGCCTCCTGCCGCAGGTCAGAGCTGTTGCCGGCAAAGAATATGGTGTCGGTGAACTTGACGTACACCTTGCCGCCGCTCATGTCCACCTGGATGCTATCCTTCATATCCCCCTGGGAGGCCATGGCCTGGAGGGCCAGAAAGACCTCCTCGATCATGTCGTCGATCTCCCGCTGGGCGGCCACATCCGGGATGGAGGGCATCCCGCCCTGCTCATCGTCATTCGGGTCGGCCACAGGGCCGTCGGTGCCGCCGGGATCGGTGGGGTCCAGCTGGGCAAAGGGGTTGAAGCTGGTGACGATGGCCCGCCACTTATCCTCGCTGATGGAAGACATGGAGTACAGCAGAACGAAAAAGCACAAAAGCAGCGTGACCATATCGCCGTATGTATCCATCCAGTTGGCGCCGCCGCCACCGCCTTTTTTCTTTTTCACGACGTTCTCAACTCCTTACATCGTGTATTGGGAAGCATCCGGCTTATTCCCCGGAGGCGGCCTTGCCGCTCTCCTCGCGCTTGCCCTGGGGGATGTAGGTCAGCAGCTTTTCCCGCAGCGCCTTGGGGTTCTCGCCGGACTGGATGGACATAATGCCCTCCACAATGATCTGCTTGCACAGCACTTCTTCTCCGTCCCGGATACGCAGGTTGTTGGCTATGGGGCCGAAGATCATGTGGGCCAGGATACAGCCGTACAGGGTGGTGATCAGCGCGGTGCCCATGTCCTGGCCGATGGTGCTGGAGCCCCCCGCGTCCATGTTCATATTCGCCAGCATGTTGATTAGGCCCACCAGCGTGCCCACCATGCCGAAGGCCGGGGCCACTGCCGACGCCTTGTCGTAGAGCGCGGCCGAATCCTCGTGCCGGGCGGACATACACTCGATGTCGTTCTCCAGGATGGCGCGGACCTTGTCTGGGTCGTTGGCGTCCACGATGAGCATGATGGCCATCTTAAAGAAGGGGTCCTCCTGCTCGTTGGCCTTGCCTTCCAGGGCGAGCAGGCCGTTTTTACGGGCGGTCTGTGCCAAATCCACCAGCTGGTCGATGTACTTCATGGGGTCGAACTTCTTGGCGTTGAGCATGATGCCGAAGTGCTTGGGCATAGCCGCCAGGGTGCTGGCCGGGAAGCTGGCCACCACGATGGCCAGGGTACAGCCGATGACGATGAAGATACTGGCCGCGTCAAAGAAGTTCCACAGGTTCTCCGGCTTGAAGGTGAATACCGGCAGGTTTTGCGCCACCGCCTTCGGGCCGATGTTGATGCCGCACACCACGCCGAACAGGAACACGAAGATTGCCAGTACCAGGCCGATGATATAGGTAATATTCATTACAAAGCTCTACCTCCAGATTCCGGGCGCGGCTTTCCGCCCGGAAGGCCGTTCAGGCCGTTTTTATCTGTCTCGCCGGTGTTACCGATTGTCCACCACGGTGATCTGCCGGTGCACATCCATCACCTTGGCGTTATACTTGGCGATCCTATCAATGATCTCGTCCACACTCTCGCGGACAAGGTAGAAGTCGTGGTTCATCATGACGATCTTGGATTCGGGGATGGTCTCAATATACTCGATCTGCAGGTGGTTGACGACAAATTTCTCGTGGTTGCGCTTTGTCAGTACGATCATGGTGGTACCTCCTTTTTCCTATTCATAGGACTACAGGGGGATAGCCCGGGGAGAGAGCGGCTCTCCCCGGGCCGTTTTCGGGTTTATCAGCGCTTCATATTGACCAGTTCCTCCAGCATGGAGTCGGTCACGGTGATGATGCGGGTGTTGGCCTGGTAGCCGCGCTGGGTCAGGATCATCTGGGAAATCTCCTGGGCCAGGTCGGTCTTGGACATCTCCAGGCCGCCGGAGATAATGGAGGCGTTTTTCGCGCCCTTGCGCAGGCGCAGGCCGTCCACGGGGTCGGGGGCGTCACCGCCGTCAGCCGGGGCCTGGGCCAGCTCACCGTTTACATAGGTGATGCCCAGATCCTCGCCCGCGCCGCCGAACAGGGCCACGCTCAGGTTGCCCGCGCCCTCGCCGGCCTTGTAATAGCTGTTGCCCATGCTGGTCACGCCGTTGGGGTTGGTCACCATGCCGATGGCCACCGCGCCGATGACCACCTGCTCGCCGGTCTCGGCGCAGGTGCCGCTGATGACGCCGGTTTTCCCGTCCACGGTGATGCCGTTGAACGTGGCCTTGGGCCAGGGCTCGGCCGCAGTTCCCGCATCGGGATCGGCAGCCATCATCGCGTCGTGGAGCTTGCCCACTGCGTTCGCGTCGCCCTCCACCGCGGTGGTGGGCCATTTCAGCTCCAGCTCCCCATTCGCGCCATCCTTGGCTCCCACGCCCGGGAAGCGGATGGGCACCAGCTGGTCGCTGAAGACAGCCTTGCCGGTGGCGGCGTCAATCCCGGTGCACAGGAAGCCGTAGACCACCTGGCCGTCGTTGTTGGTCAGGTATCCGTCCGCCTTGAAGTCGAAATTGCCCACCCGGGTCAGGTTCAGCGCGGTGAACGCGTTCACGTCGTCGGCGGTGCCGTCAAACGTGTCGGCGATGGTCTTGTCGCCCACCATGAAGAAGCCGTCGCCGTCGATCATCATGTCCGTGGCCTTGCCGGTGACGGCATAGTTACCCGTGCTCATGTCGATGTCCACCGAGCCCATGTTGGCGCCGTAGCCGATCTGGGAGGGGTTCTTGCCGCCCACGGTGTTGGTGCCGTCGGAGCCGCCGGACAGGGTGGTGTAGATGGAGGTGCGGAACACGGAGCGGCTGGCCTTGTAGCCGTAGGTGTTCACGTTAGCCACGTTGTTGCCGATGACGTTCAGGTTCTGCATGTGGGTCCGCAGACCCGCGATTGCCGCATACATTGCACCAGTCATAGTAAGAAAATTAACTCCTTTCGGTGTGGCGCCGCCCAGCCCCCGCCAATCGGGCGCGGGCCGAAGGCATCCGAAATTGGTCCTGCCTTCTGTCTATCATATTACAGGAACACGGCGCCGTCAATGTTCGTAAATATATTTTGTTTCATTTCCTCTTGTGTGATGGCTGTAATGACCCTGGCATTGGGCACATTGATGATAAAAGCCTTTTCGGTGTCCATGGCCAGGATATTGGTAGCCCCTTTGGCCTGGGCCCGGATGACGCTGCCCGCCAGCTGATCCATCAGATCGGGCGTCACCTCAATGCCCCGCTCCTGCGCCCGGGAGATGGCGTGCTTGGAAAACTCCACGCCCTGGGGCTGCTCCTGCCTGGCCAGCTCCTGCTGGAGCATAGCGCCGAAGCCCCCCGCCGGTCCGCGCGGCTGTACCCGGGCCTGCGGCGCTTCCCTGCGCTCTAGTCCTGATACGCGCTGGATCATCTCATGTCACCTCATTTTTCCTCAGTCGGTGGGCGCACCCTGTTCACCCTGGTACTGGGGGTTGGTTTCGGTCCCGCCGGAGCCCTCCGCAGGGGGTGTGGGCTCGCCGCCCTCGGGCTTGTCGGCGCCTTCGCCCTCGCCGGGGCCGTCCACGCTGCCATCGCCATCGCCCTCACCTTCGCCGGGCTTTTCGTCCTCGTCAGGCTTCTCAATCGGCGGAAGCTGGCCCACAGCCATAATCTGGTTGAGCCCATAGGTCTCAATATTGCCTTTGCTGTCCTTGCCGAAGATCACCTGCTGGCCGTTCATCACGCCGGTGCCGGTAACGATAACTTCCCGCTCCTCCAGGCCCTTATCCGTCACGATGCCGATGGTGACCACCTTGCCCACCAGGGAGCTGGCATAGCTCTGGACGCTGGTTTCGGTCATGTTGGAGATGGCGGAGATCATCTGCATCTGAATCATCTGATTCATCATCTCGCTGGTGTCCATGGTGTCGTCGATGGTCTGGTTCTGAAGCTGCACAATCATCAGCTGGAGGAAGTCCTGCATATCCAGCTCGGTGTTGTTTTTGCGGCTGGTGCTGTTTTCCGGACGAAATCCGCTGCCCGCACCCATCAAGCCCGCAATATCTGCCATAGAATTGCTGCCCATAGATTCTGCTCCTTTCCGTGTTACTCTTCCCCGGGGATCAGTCCCAGCCGGAGCTGCTGCATAAAGTCCTGGGGACTGGTGTGCTCCCGGCGCTGCTGGCGGCGCTCCTGGCCGTCCTGGGCGTGGCCGTTGTGCCCGTCGTAGTTCTGCTGGTGCTGCTGGTTCTGGCCCTGCTGGCTCTCCTGCTGGCGCTGGACATCCACCTGGACCTCCTGCCCGCGGCTGCTGAGCATCCCCTGCAAATCACCCGCGTGCCGCTCCAGCAGTCCGCGGGTCTCGGCGCTGTGGGCGCTCAGGGCCACCCGCAAAATACCGTCGGCGCTCTGGCTGATCTCCACGGTGACGCTGCCCAAATGCTCCGGGGTGAGCTGGATGCGCACCATTGACTCGCCCTTCTCCAGCGCCTGGGCCAGCTGGGTGTCGATCTGCCGGGCCACGTCGGGCTCCTGGGTCTCCTGGACATCGTACGCCTCGCCCACCTTCACCGGGGCGGCCTCCACGTCGCGGAAGAGCTGCCGGGGGCCCTGCTGGCTGTCCAGAAGCTCCACCTGGGCGTCGTCCTCCTCCCCTTGGGGCTTGACCTCCTCCACCGCCTGCTGGACGGTTTTGCCTGTCTGCTCGTTTACCACCTTTTCCAGCAGCTGGGCGGGGCCGTGCTCCACAGTGGGGTCGGTGGCCTCCAGCATGGAGTCCGCCTCGGGGTCGGATACATCGTACAGCGCGGGGTCAACCACCGGCTTGCCGTACAGCTTCTCCGCCGTGTTGGCGCCCACCAGAATGGGGATCTGCTCGCCGTTCTCACCGCTGCGTACGCCGATGCACACCACCGGCTCGCCCTCCTGCAAATTCTGGGGCAGCCACGAAGCGGGGTACTGGGCCAGCACGCCCGGATCTACCGGGGCGAGGTACACCTGCATCCGCTTGGACGCCTCCACCGGGTCCTCCTGCTTCTGGACGGGGTCCTTCTCAGCCGGCTTTTTGACCGGGGCTTCCGCCTTGGCGGGGGGCTCCAGCATGGGATCTTTCTCCTGGGATTTCTCCTCCAGCAGCTTCTGGAACTCGTCCAGTTCGCCGCTGCCGCCGGTTTTGGGCATCTGGGTCTGGCCCGCGATGGCTTGAAGCAGCGCCAGGCCGATGCCGTTTGCCTGTTCCATGTTCATTACACCTCCTTAACATTGAGATATTTATTTCCAAACGGCGCAAGCGCCGAATTGGACGCTGTTTCCCCAAAGCCCAGGGGACGGCCCTGCCTGATCCCGGCTACGCGCCGATGCCGGCCCGGGTCCGGGCGGAGCTGACAAACTCATCAATGAGGTTTTCCTCCGCCTTCTGCACTGCTTTGTTGTAATCCTCCAGCTTGTGCTCCCTGAGCTTTTCAATGGAGGAGGTGTCGATCTTGGCGTTCACCACCTGCTGGCGCTTGGCCTCCTCCTTTTTGCGCAGCTCCTCCAGCGCCGCGGTCTCCCGTTCGATCTCCGCCTCCAGAGCCCGCAGGCCGTTCTGATAAAACATGGCGTCCGCGACGGTGATGCCCTCCAGCTTGCGCTGGCGGTACTCCTCATTGCAGTCCCGGTAATCCTGCCAGACCGCCTCCAGCACATCCTCCTGCTCCCGGACCTGGGCCAGAATGGCGGCGTGCTCCCCCTTCAGGGAATCCAGCACCTGCTGCTTGTAGGACAGCACCGAGTCCAGGGAGAATTTGAATTTCTTCATCTATCTGTACACCTCGCCGGTTTATTTTAGCAGCCTGCCCATCTCTTCCACACAGCGCTCGTAGGAGAAGGCCTCGTCCACGTCCTGCGTCAAAAAGCTGTTCACCGCGTCAATTTTGGACATAGCGAAGTCCAGCTTGCGGTTGCTCCCCGGCTTGTAGGCCCCGATGGCCACCAGGTCGGCATTTTTTTCATACACGCTCATGATATCTCTTATGCGGGAGGCCAGCTGGCGGTGCTCCGGGGGGACGATCTCCACCATCAGACGGGAGATGCTGGCGCTTATGTCAATGGCGGGATAGTGGTTGGCGTTGGCCAGCTGCCGGGAGAGGACAATGTGTCCGTCCAAAATGCCGCGCACCGTGTCCGCAATGGGCTCGTTGGTGTCGTCGCCCTCCACCAGCACGGTGTACACCCCCGTGATGGAGCCCCGGCTGAAATTGCCGCTGCGCTCCAGCAGCTTGGGCATCTCGGCGTACATGGAGGGGGTGTAGCCCCGGGCCACCGGCGGCTCGCCGATGGCCAGCCCGATCTCCCGCTGGGCCATGGCGAAACGGGTGAGGGAGTCCATCATCAGCAGCACGTCATAGCCCTGGTCCCGGAAAAACTCGGCGATGCCCGTGGCTACGCTGGGGCATTTCATGCGCAGCATGGCGGGCTGGTCGGAGGTGGCCACCACCAGGATGGACCGCTTCATCCCCTCGGGACCCAGGTCCTTTTCCACAAACTCCAGAACCTCGCGGCCTCGTTCGCCCACCAGGGCGATAACGTTGATATCGGCGGTGACATTCTTGGCGATCATGCCCATCAGGGTGGACTTGCCCACGCCGGAGCCGGCAAATATGCCGATACGCTGGCCCTTGCCGATGGTGATCAGCCCGTCGATGGCCTTCACCCCGAACTGGATGCGCTCCCGGATGGGGGGGCGCTGGAGGGGGTTTATGTAATTGCCGCCCACACAGTAGGGGGTGCCCCCCTCAAAGGGCCCCTTGCCGTCAATGGGCTGGCCCAGGGCGTTGATGATGCGGCCCCGGAGGAACTCGCCCACCTGGAGGGTGAGCTGCGCGCCGGTATTGCGCACAAAATTTCCCGCCGAGATGCCGCTCATATCGGAGTAGGGCATGAGCAGGATGTGGTCGTTTTTGAACCCCACCACCTCGGCGGTGATCTGCCCGCCGGAGTCGCCGTTGTAAATGCGGCAGATATCGCCCACGGCGGCACGTCCGCCGCTGGCCTCAATGGACATGCCCACAATATTCTCGATTTTCCCCGTCAGGCTGTAGGGCTCGGCGTTATAGACCTGACGGGTCATTTGTTGAAATACGGAAGGCATACTTTCACTCCACCGGCCTGTGCCTCACGGCCCCGTTCCCGGCCTGGGAGAAGGGGGGCCTTGCGATATTCAGTGAAACAGATTCATCCCCGACGCGCTGTTGGCGGTGTCCATGAGGATGGTCCGCAGGTTGTTGAGCTGGGTGGCCGCGCTGGCGTCCACAATTTCATCGGGCATCTCGATGATGCAGGTGCCCGACTCGTCATCGGACATGGGGATGAGCCGCACCCGGTCCGACAGCGCGGTGAGGGCGGCGGACAGGGAGGCAGGGATCTGGGTAAGGCGCTTGGCGTCGCACTCGGATATATATATGTGCACCCATTCCTTTTTCTTCCGCTTGTCGATGGCGGTTTGGATCATCCGGCTGATAACGTCGCCGCTGCTTTTCAGGCTGACGCACACCACCTTCTCCGCCACCGCCAAGGCCAGGTCCCGCAGGTCGGCCACGCTCTGGTCCATCTGCCGGTCCAAAGCCACCCCGGCCTGCTCCATAAAGCGGTGGACCTCCTCCTCCATGCGCCGGGCCTGCTCCTCCCGGAGCTGCTTGGACTCCTGGGACGCCTCGGCCATTCCCTGGGCATAGCCCTCCTGGCGTCCGTCCTCCCGGGCCTTGGCGAAAACCTCCTCCGCCTCCCGGCGGGCGTCCTCCCGGCTCTTGGCCATCAGCGCCTCCGCCTCCCGGCGGGCATCGGCCAAAATCACCTCGGCCTGGAGCTGGGCATAGCTTATCGGGCTTTCCTCCGGCTCGGGCTCCGGCTCAGCAACTGGCTCCGGGTCGTCCACCCGCACGTCCAGCCGGGCCGCCTCCTCCGGCGGGCCCTCCTCCGGGGCGGGCGGCTCCTCCTCGGGCTCGGCCTCCACCGCCAGCTCCGCCGCGTCGGGGAACTGGTAGGGCTCGGCCTTCGCCCTGGAAAAGGCTTTGAATATATTAGGCAATGATATCGTCCTTTCCGCCCTTCGCTATGATGATCTCGTTTTTCTCCTCCAGGTCGCGGATGATATCCACAATGCGCTGCTGGGCGTCCTCCACGTCCTTCAGCTTGACATTGGTTGTAATCTCCAGGTCGTCCCGGATGTTCTGCGCCATACGGGTGGACATGTTGCTGAGCAGCTTCTTGGAGACCTCCTCGTTTGCGGTCTTGAGGGCCAGCACCAGATCCCGCGGGTCGCAGTCCCGGACAAAGCGCTGCACGGAGCGGTCGTCCATGGTGATGATATCCTCGAACACGAACATCCGCTTACGGATCTCGTCGGCCAGCTCCTGGTCGTAGGCGGCCAGGCCGTCGAAGATGTTTTTCTCGCTGGCGCGGTCGATATTGTTCATCACGTCGGCCACGTAGTCGATGCCGCCCACCTTGACGTTGGCGTTGGTGACGATATTGGAGAACTTCTTGCGCATCTCCGCCTCGATGATCTTGACGGCCACGGGGGACACGCTTTCGATCTTGGCCATGCTCTCCACCACCTGGATCTGACGCTTCTCGTCCAGCTGGGAGATGACGCCGGCGGCCTTGTCCGGCTCCACGTAGGACAGCACCAGCGCGATGGTCTGGGGACGCTCGTTTTGCAGGGCGGAGAACAGGGACTTGTCGTCCGCCTTCTCCATGAAGGAGAAGGAACGGTTCTGCAGGGATTTGGTCACCTTGCCCAGCAGCTCGTCCGCCGTCTGCGGCCCGTAGGCCTTCTCCAGCACCGTGCGGGCATATTCCAGGCCGCCCTCGGTGACGGCCCGGTTGGTGCGGCACAGCTGGTAGAACTCATACAGAATTTCCTCGGTCTGCTCCGAGCCCAGGAAGCCCATTTTCGCGACCTCCAGGGTGAGCTGCTCCACGTCATCCGGCTCCATATGCTTGTAGAGGGCGGACGCCCGCTCCACGCCCAGGGCGATGATGACGGTGGCGGCCCGCTGCGCGCCGGTGAGGGGGACCTCGTTGGCAATCTTCTTCCGGCCCGCGGGGGCCTTGGGCTCCGCGGGCGCGGCAGTCTTCTGTTCCGCCACGGCGGCGTCAGCCATTGTCTCCATCCTCCTTCAGCCAGCTCTTGATCAGCAGCGCCGCGACCTCCATGTTCTCGTCCACGTAGTCCCGGATGCTCTGGCGCAGCTCCATGCTCCGTTCGGTGTGCAGGTCCATCACGTCGGCGCCCACAGGCTCGCCGTTCTCGTCCAGCTGCACGCCGTCCTCCGTCTGCTGGGGCATTGCCACCGCCAGCAGCTCCTCCACGGCCCGCTGCTCCGCCTCCTGCTTCTTGCGCTTCTTGCCGCGCAGCAGCAGGATGATGGTCAGCACAATGGCGAACACCAGCAGGCCGGCGCCCGCGGCGATGACCACCCACAGCGGGATGCCCAGGGCCTCCCAGCCGGAGGGCTCGGGCTCGGGCACGACGGGCTCGTTGAACTCGTCGTGGATCACGGTGATGTACCGGCTCAGGTACTGCTGCTCGGTCATCCCGTTCTCCAGCTCCAGGGGGGCCACCAGGCCGATGGCGGTGGCCGATCCCCTCAGAATGGCGTCCAAGTCGGCGTTGGGGCAGTCCTTGGCGTCGATGCCCACAGTGGCGGTCACCTTGGTCAGGGTGCCCGCCGTAATCACCATTTGGGTCTGGGTTTTGGAATTGTCGTACTCGGTCTCGTGCCGCTCCTCCAAAATACTCTGGAGCTCGGCCTGGGCGTCCCCCGGATCCACATAGGTGGGCAGCTCGGAATTAGACGGCGTGCCCACCAGGCCGCCCACAGCGCCCTCGTCGGGGGTGAGGAACTGGTATGTATAGAACTGCTTGCCCGGGATGCCCCGGCCCTCGGTGGAGCCGTCCTCGGCAAACGGGGGCAGGGTGACCTTGTAGTCGTTGATGGTCTTGTCGCCCAGCTCCACCTCAACGGTAACGGCAACGGACACGTTATTCTCACCGTAAATGGGGGTCAAGGCCTGGAGGATCTGCTTTTCGAAATCAGCCCTGATCTGCCGCTCCAGCTGGAGCTTCAGCGCGGAGCTGGCCGCCGCCGTGCCCACGCCGGTGGACTGGCCGGAGTAGTCGTTGCCCTCGGTATCCTCAAGGCTGACGGACTCCACCTTCAGCCCCGCCACGCTGTAGGCCACGTAGTTGCGGATGGCATTGGCCTGCGCGTCGGTCAGGGCCTTGCCCCTCTGCATGGTGAGAATCACACCGGCGCTGGCCTCCACCACGTTGTTACTGTCCAGCACATAGCCCCGGTCCTCGCCCAGGTTGATGGTTACCGTGGCGCTGCGCACCTCGGGGAACTGGCAGATGGTCTGCTCCATCCGGCTTTGCAGCTCCATCAGCCAGGCCCGGTTCCGATCCGCCTGGGTGGACAGGGCGCTGACCTGCTCGAAGTAGCCGGTGGGGGTTGCGTTGGCCTGGGAGTACTGGTCCACCAGCAGCCGGGCCTTCAGGCTGGCCGCCTGGCCCTCCGGCACTAGTATGGTTCCTGTGCCTTCCATGCGGTAATTGGTGATCCCCTGCTCCTGGAGCCAGCTGAGCACCGCCCCGGCCTCCTCGTTGGTCGCGCCGGCGATCAGGGTGGCATAGGGCCTGGTATTCAGGAAAATGACGATGCCGATGGCCAGGGCGGCCACCGTGACACCGATAATAATCCATATTTTTTTGGAAATCTTTCCCAGGGCCATTTTTACCTGTTCAAAATAGCCCTGCAGCTTTTCCTTGTTCAAGCCCTATCAACTCCGCTCTGCGCGTACTTCACCCTTGCAGGTCCTTAGACGCTCATATTTTTCAGCTCGTTATAAGCCTCCAGCGCCTTGTTCCGCATCTGGACCAGCAGATCTACGGCGACCTCGTTTTTATAGGCGGCAATGCCCAGCTGTGCGGGATTCTCCAGCTGGCCGGTGGCCAGCAGATACTGGGCTTGGGTGAATTCGGCGTCGGTGTCCTTCACATTCTGGATGAGGCCGGTGAACAGGGAGCCAAAAACACTGTCCTTCACCTCGCCCAAATCGGTGGCTTTCTCCTCCTCCTGTCCGGGCCGGACGGGGGGAGCGATCTTCTGGATGGTATTGGTGATGCCGGTGATTCCGCTCATGCCCGTGGGGGCGGCGATACCAAATGTACTGTCGATCATGGCGGTTCCTCTCCTTATATGTTGATTCTCCAGCGATTAGTCCGCCGGGCTTTTACCGGCCGACCTCCAGCCCGCTGGAGATAACGGACTTCAGGGTGTTGAACGCGGTGACATCGGAGGCAAAGGCCCGGGTGGCCGCCATGGCGTCCGCCATCTCCTTCACCATGTCCACGTTGGGCAGCTCCAGATAGCCGTCCTCGTCCGCGTCGGGGTGCGTGGGGTCATAGACGATCTTCATGGGGGACTCGTCCTCCACGATCTCAGTCACCCGCACGCCGCCGGCGGTGGGGTTTACCCCGGCGTTAGACGCCGCGCCGCTCATCGCCCTGGCCATGGCGTCCCGGAAGGTATCCCGGCCGCTCACCGCCTCGAACACCACCATCTTCCGGCGGTAGGCGCCCTCGCCGTTCTCCACCCGCGTGGTCTGGGAGTTGGTCACGTTCTCCGCCACGATATCCAGGCGCAGCTGCTGCGCGGTGAGGCCGGAGCCGATGATATTGATGGAATTCATGAAGCCCATAGTTATATACCCCCTAGTATTGTCCTATCCGCCTGCGGCGTCCTACGGCCCAGGCGTTTGTCACTGGCCCTTGACGGCCATGCGCAAAATGGCGTAGTGCTTGTTGATGGCCTGGTAGACGTACTGCTGCTGGTAGGCGTTGCGGATCAGCTCCACCATCTGCTCGGTGGTGTTCACCCCGTTGTCGTCCATACGGGTCTGCTCCTGGGCCTCAAACACGGTGACCTCCGGGTCCTCCAGGATGTCCCGCACCGACTCCTCCGCCTCCCCGGGACTGGCGGCGGCCTGTTCCAGCCTGCTTCGGATGCTCTCCTCAAAGGTGACAACCTTGGTCTTATAGTTGGGCGTCTCCGCATTGGCAATATTATCCAGGATCGCGGCCTGCTTCGTCCAAAGGAACCCTACAGATTTTTCCAGCAAAAGAGCGGAATTACTTGTCAGCATATCCATACCTGACCCTCCAAAGCGTGCGGCCATGGTCAGACCACGGCACACATCAAGAATACTATGAACCAGCATTTCAGAACATGAAAAAAATAGGGGCTGTCCAGGCCGGCTAGCCTCCGCCCGCCGACGGTCCGTTCCCATTTGGCGGACCGCAGATAGATGCGAAAAGCAACACAGCCCCATTCACCGTGCGGGCGCTTTTACGCACCACAGCATGACGAAGTTGATTATAGCACGGCACTCAAAAAAACGCAACACATTTTTACCTCTCCAACCATGGAAACCTACTGTCAAAATGCTGGTAAAATTTTCTGTTCTCCCCTATTTCTCCACATTCTGTAAACTTTTTCCAGCTATGTGGAACCTCCTCCACAACATATGGTATACACGCCTTCCCCTCCACAATTTATGCTCCTGGCGCTGCGGCGCTGCCTGCAAAATAAGAAGCTGTACGAATAGCCGAAGTATTCAGATTCGCGAGCCAAAATTGCTGGTGGCAAGGCGAAAAGTCGCGGGAATACTTTGTGTATTTCAAGATTTTTCATCGCAGCCGGCGGCAATTTTGGCCGTAAAGCTGGGTTCTGAGGTTATTGGTACAGCTTCTAAAAGGCCCGGCCTCCTCACGAAATGGAAGCCGGGCCTTTTTAATTTCCGCGTGCGCCGTCTTAAAGCACCACGCCATCCTTAAATATGGATATCTCCCGGAACCCCTGCTCCTCAGCGCGGGTAAGCCTGCCGCCTGCCACCTCCAGCACAAAGTCCAGCAGCCGTTCCCCGGCGTCGTCCAGGCTCTCCCCCTGGGCCACGGTTCCGGCGTTGAAGTCGATCCAGTTCCCCTTCTTCTCAAACAGCGGGGTGTTGGTGGAAATTTTCACCGTGGGGGCGGGGGCGCCGAAGGGGGTGCCCCTGCCCGTGGTGAAGAGGATCAGATGGGCCCCCGCCGCCGTCAGGGCTGTGGCGGACACCAAATCGTTCCCCGGGCCGCTGAGCAGGTTCAGCCCCTTTTTCGTCACCGCCTCGCCGTAGCCCAGCACGTCCACCACCTGGGCGCTGCCCCCCTTTTGGACGCAGCCGCAGGACTTATCCTCCAGGGTGGTGATCCCCCCCGCCTTGTTGCCGGGGCTGGGGTTCTCATAGACGACCTGGTTGTGGGAGGTGAAGTAATGCTTAAAGTCCTCGATCATCTTCACCGCCTTGCCAAATACCTCCTCGCTCTCGCACCGCTCAAAGAGGATGGACTCCGCGCCGAACATCTCGGGCACCTCGGTGAGCACCGTAGACCCCCCCAGCGCGATGAGCCGGTCGGAAAACCGGCCCACGGCGGGGTTGGCGGTGATGCCGGACAGGCCATCCGACCCGCCGCACTTCATGCCCACCACCAGCTCGGACGCGGGGATATCCTTCCTCCGGAAGCCGCCTGCGTAATCCGCCAGCTGGGCCAGCAGATCGGAGCCCGCTTTGATCTCGTCGGGGACCTCCTGGCAGGCCAGGAACTTCACCCGCTTTTCGTCATAGGGCCCCAGCTCCGCCTTAAACTGCTCCTGGGTCAGATTCTCGCACCCCAGCCCCAGCACCAGCACGCCCCCGGCGTTGGGATGGCGGGCCAGCGCGGCCAGCAACCTGCGGGTCTGGGCGTGGTCGTCCCCCATCTGGCTGCATCCGAAGGGATGGGGGAAGGTGTAAAGCCCTTCCACCGTACCCTTGACCAAATGCTGGTTCTCCCTCGCCAGCCGCTGGGCAATGGAATTGACGCACCCCACGGTGGGGACGATCCACAGCTCATTGCGGATTGCCGCCCGGCCGTCCGCCCGGCGGTAGCCCCGGAAGGTGCGGGGCTTTACGCTTGGCAGCTCATAGGTCTTGTGGTCATAGCGGTACGCCCCGCCCTCGGACAGGCCCGTGGCCGCGTTGTGGACGTGGACCCAGGCCCCCCGGGGGATGTCCGCCTTGGCCGTGCCGATGGCGCAGCCGTATTTTATGATTTTTTCCCCGGCGGGGATGGGGGACAGGGCCAGCTTGTGCCCCCGCCGGACGCTCTCGGCGGCGGTGAGCTCCGCACCGTCCAGGGACAGCACTTCGCCCTGGGCCACGTCCTCCAGGGCCACCGCCACATTATCCCGGGGGTGGAGGCGGATCACTTTCATAGCCCCGCCCCCCTTACAGGCAGGAGGCGTAAGCCGCCTTGGCCCCCTGCTCCCGGATGAGCTTCAGGCCCGAGACCACTGCGGCCTCAAAGCCGTCCACCTCCGTCAGATCCCGGCCCCACATGCGCTGGTTGGTCATGACGGCGCGCACCAGCTCCTCCGGGCTGTCGCCGCGGTGCTCGTAGTAGAACTCCAGCGCCCAGCGGCCGTCGCAGCACACGTAGTCGTTCCCCTTGGGGCGGCGGCATACCAGCCCCTCGCCGTTCAGCTCCCGGATATCGCTGGAGAAGAACGCGATGTAGGCGGCAAAGCTCATGGTGAGGCAGGGGGGCAGCTTGCCGGCCTTTTCCACATACTCCAGGAAGGAGGGCATGTTCCGCGCCCGCCACTTGGAGGTGGAGTTGAGGGAGATGGACATGAGCTCGTGGTCCACAAAGGGGTTGTTGAACCGGTCCTGCACCGCGCCGGCGAAGTCCTCCAAATCCTTTTTATCCAGGGGCAGGGTGGGGATGACCTCCTCGTAGAGCATTTTGTTCATGAAGCCCCGCACGGCGCCGTCCTGCATACAGTCCCGCACAATGTCAAAGCCCGCCAGATAGGCCCCCAGCACGAAGCCGGTGTGGGCGCCGTTCAAAATACGCACCTTGCGCTTTTTATAGGGGGTCACGTCGGGCACCACCGGGCAGTTAAGCCCGGCCTTTTGGAAAGGGAGCTTTTCCTCCAGCCAGTCCGGCCCCTCGATGTTCCAAACGCCGAAGATCTCGCCCACGTCGATGAGCTCGTCGCGGTAGCCGTTGGCCTGCTCCATCCTGGCCGCCTCCGCAGGGTCCTTCACCCGGCCGGGGACGATGCGGTCCACCAGGGTGGAGCAGAAGGTGCACGCCTCGTTCACGTACCTCCTGAAGCCGTCCTCCAGCCCCCACTGGTCCGCGTACTGGTTGACGCACTTCAAAAGCTCCCTGCCGTTGTTGTCGATGAGCTCGCAGGACAGGATGACCAGCCCGCCCTTACCCGCCTGCCAGCGCCTGTAGAGCACCTGGGTGAGCTTGCCGGGGAAGGAGGCGGCGGGGGCGTCGTCCAGATTGCAGGCCGGGTCGTAGACGATGCCCGCCTCGGTGGTGTTGGACACCACATACTCCAAGCCGTCGGAGACGGCCACCTCCATCATGGCGTCGAACCCTTCCCTCTCATAGGGGTTCAGGCACCGGGACACGGAGGATATGATCCGTTTTTTATCCACCCGCTCTCCATTCTCCCGCCCCCGGAGGTAGAGAGTATACAGCCCCTCCTGCTCGTTGATGAGCTTGGCCAGCCCCGGGGCGATGGGCTGAACCAGCACGCATTTCCCGTTCCAGCCCGCCCTTTCGTTGGACACGTCGAACCAGTAGTTCACAAAGGCCCGCAGAAAATTCCCCTCGCCGAACTGGAGCACCTTTTCCGGCGCGTCCTTCAGGAGATATCCCTGATAGCCCAGCTCTTCCAGGGTCTGATAGCACAGTTTTTTCATATTGGATCTCCCCTTCGGTCAATTTACTTTGTTTTCGTGCGCGGCCATCCGCTTGACGCTGAGCACGCTGAGCACAATGCTCAGCAGCAGCAGCGCGGTGAGCACCGCTACCAGCCCCATGCCCGCCTGGATGCCAGCCCGCTCGGCCACCTGCCCCACCAGGAAGGGGGTGATGATGCCGCCCGCGCTGCCGGTGAAGATCATGATGCTGCACCCCAAATCGTTGCCCCGGATGCAGTCGCTGCCAAAGGCAAAGGCGGTGGGATAGATGGTGGCCATGAACAGGCCCACCCCCACCAGGCCCAGGATGATGGGCGCCGGGGTGCGGCTGAAGAACATCACCAGGAAGCAGGCGAAGAAGCCCGCCCCGTCCAGCAGCAGCAGCTTGTTCCGGGACACCTTGCCGGTGACGGCGGCGCCGATCATCCGCCCGATGAAGATCACCAGCCACAAAAGGCTGTTCATCAGCTGGGACCAGCTGGCGTCCAGAATGCCCATGTCCTGGAAGTAGGTCACCAGCCAGCCCACAATGGCGTACTCCGCCGAGATGTAGAACAGCAGCATCGCGCTGCCCAGCCAGAACTGCTTTACCTTTAAAAAGCTGTGATCCGCCGCGCGCACCTCTTTCCGGGGGGGCTCGGCGGGCAGGGGCATTCTGGCGTATACGATAAGCTGGCTCAGACACACCAGGCACAAAAGCCCCGCCATCAGCCGCCAGCCGAAGCCGGGCCACCGCCCCGCGCAGAATACCAGCAGCAGCGGCGAGAGCAGCGCCCCCACCGCAAAGCAGCCGTGGAGCAGGTTATACCCCCGGGTGGCCTTGTCCCCGGGCAGGGTGGAGATCATGGTGTTGGCGAAATTGGAGTTGCCGCCCCGGGCCACCCCCGTCATGAGGAACGCGGCCACCAGCAGCGGCGCGGTCCCCATACCGGCGGCAAAGATGAGGTAGGCCACCATCATCCACACCGCCGTGGCCAGCACCGCCCGCCGCCGCCCCAGCCACAGCGGCAGAAACCCCGCCAGCAGCACGGAGATCAGGTTCCCCACCGACTGGCAGCTGAGCAGCACGCCGGACAGGTCGTAGCTGAAGCCATAGGTCTCCCGCAGGAACGGGATGAAGGAGCCCAGCGGCTGGGAGGCCGCCCCGCTGACGAAGAAGCTGAACAGGACGCAGTACAGCAGCTGATCCTGCCGCCGCTCCGCCGGGGTTTTTCCGGCGCCCGCGCTCACAGCCCGAAATAGCGGGCGGCGTTGTTGTAGCACACGCCCTCCACGATCTTCTTCAGGGACGCCTCACAGTTGGGGTACTCGCCGTTTTCCACCCACTCGCCGATGAGATTGCACAGAATGCGGCGGAAGTAGTCGTGCCGGGCATAGGAGAGGAAGGAGCGGGAATCGGTGAGCATGCCCACAAAATTGCCCAGCAGCCCCAGGTTGGCCAGCGACTTCATCTGGGCCTCCATGCCGGATTTGGTGTCGTTGAACCACCAGGCGGAGCCGTGCTGGATTTTGCCGGGCAGTTCGTCGGACTGGAAGCAGCCCAGCAGGGTGCCCAGCTGCTCGTTGTCGGCGGGGTTCAGGGAGTAAAGGATGGTCTTGGGGCAGCGGCCCTCGGCGTCCAGCGCGGAGAGCAGCCGGGCGATGGCCCCGCCGCAGCTGTTCTGGGCGATCATGTCAAAGCCGGTGTCTGGGCCCATCCTGGCAAACATCCGCTCGTTCATGTTGCGCAGGCAGGAGTAATGCAGCTGCATGGCGATGTCCAGCCGGTGGTACTCCCGGCCCAGGTGGAGCAGGATGGCGGTCTGGTAGCGCTCGGCCTCCTTGGTGCTGAGCTCCTCGCCGGCCATGGCCTTCTGGAACGCCTCGTTGGCCTTCTTGGGGGAGGCGGGCCGGAAGGGCACATAGTCCAGGCCGTGGTCGCTGGCCCGGCAGCCCAGCTTGTGGAAGAACTCCAGGCGCCGGCTCAGGGCGGCGCACACGTCCTCCACGCTGTCCAGGCTGTCCTTCCCCACGCTGGCGGCCAGCTTGCCGATGTACTCTGCGAAGCCGGGCTTGTTGACGTTGACGGCCTTGTCCGGGCGGAAGGAGGGGCACACCTTCACGCTGATGGTGGGGTCGGCGGCGATCTTCTCATGCCACTCCAGGGAGTCGACGGGGTCGTCGGTGGTGCCCACCATGGCCACGTTGGCCTTCTTGATGATGCCGCGGACGGTGAGATCCGGGTCGTGGCGCAGCTTCTCGTTGCAGAAATCCCAGCACTCCCGGGCGGTCTCCGGGGTCAGGGGCTTGTCATAGCCGAAAAACTGCCGCAGCTCCAGATTGCACCAGTGGTACATGGGGTTGCCGATGGCCATCTCCAGGGTCTCGGCAAACTTCACGAACCGCTCAAAGGCGGGCTTGCCGCCGGACACATACTCCTCGCCCACTCCGTTGGAGCGCATGAGGCGCCATTTGTAGTGGTCGCCGAAGTAGGTGCCGTCGGGGTTCTCCCCCCCCAGCCACACCTCCGCCAGATTGTCGAACCGGCGGTCCTCATAGATCTCCCTGGGGGAGATATGGCAGTGGTAGTCCACCAGGGGCATGGTCTCGGCGTAGCTGTGGAACAGCCGCCGGGCAGTCTCAGTCCCCAGCAGAAAATCCTTGTCCATAAATTCCTTCATGACATTTCCTCCCATCAAAAAATGACGGCGGCCGTCCGCCCTGTCAGGAACGGACGGCCGCCCTTTTGGTTCGGCGTTTGTGATTGCCTGGTTTATGTATTGAGCGCGCTTCGGTCCATCCGGGCCTGCCCGCCTAAGCTCGCGCTTCTTACCGCTGAATCCGGCCGGAGCCGTCGCCGCCGGCCAGCTTCTCCACCTCGGCCACAGTCACCATATTGTAGTCGCCCTCGACGGAGTGCTTCAGGGCGCTGGCCGCCACCGCGAACTCCACCGCCGCCTGGGTGCTCTTGCCCGTCAGCAGGGAGTAGATCAGCCCGCCGCCGAAGGAATCGCCCCCCCCGACCCGGTCGATGATGTGCAGCTCATACTTCTTGGAGAAGCAGTATTCCCCGCTCTTCACGTCGTACAGCATGGCACTCCAGCCGTTGTCGAAGGCGGAGTGGGACTCGCGCAGGGTGATGGCCACCTTCTCAAAGCCAAACCTGTCCGCCAGCTGCTTGGCCACGGACTTATAGCCCTCGTGGTTGATCTCACCGCCGTAGATGTCGGTGTTCTCCGCCTCGATGCCGAACACATCCTTGGCGTCCTCCTCGTTGGAGATACACACGTCCACATACCGGCACAGCTCGGTCATGGCCGCCCGGGCCTGCTCCCGGGTCCACAGCTTGCCCCGGTAGTTGAGGTCGCAGGAGATCTTGACGTTACGGGCCTTGGCGGCCTTGCAGGCTTCCTTGCAGATTTCCACCACGTTGGGGCCCAAAGCCGGGGTGATGCCGGTGAAGTGGAACCAGTCCACGCCCTCAAAGATGGCGTCCCAGTCGAAGTCGGCGGCGGACGCCTCCTGGATGGCGGAGTGGGCCCGGTCGTAGATGCACACGCTGCCCCGCTGGGACGCGCCCTTCTCGTTGAAGTAGATGCCCACGCGGTCGCCGCCCCGGACGATCTTAGAGGTGTCCACGCCGTAGCGGCGCAGGGAGTTCACCGCCGCCTGGCCGATGGCGTGGGCGGGCAGCTTGGTGACATAGGCCGCGTCCAGGCCGTAGTTTGCCAGGGAGACGGCCACGTTGGCCTCGCCGCCGCCGAAGGAGAACTCCAGATGGTCGGCCTGCACAAAGCGCTCGTAGTTATAGGGCTGGAGCCGGATCATCAGCTCGCCGAAGGTGACAACTTTAGACATGTTATATTCCTCCTAAAAATCTTTTATGACCGCAGAACTGCTGTGCCGCGCTTCTTTCCTGTCACGCTGCGAACCGGCTAGGGCGCTCGGGCGCTTTCCCTCCGTCTCGGCCTGGTCTGCGGGGCGCACCGCGCCCCTCCGCTCGGCCTCGCTTCGCTCCAAGCCCCCTCGCTGTCCGCTTCTCCGCGCTTCTTACTTCTGCACCAGATGGATGGCAAACCCGGACAACTCCTGCTTGAGGTAGATGACCTTGGTCCTGCCCTTGCCGTCCGTCACGCGGCTGTCCTCAAGGAACTCCACCCCCCGGCGGCCCAGGTGGTAAACAGCCCGGTCCACGCTGTTGGCGGCGATGGCGATGTGGCCGTTGGCGCCCCGTCCCGGCTTTTTCATGCACTCCACCGCCTTGCCCGCGAAGATGGAGGAATTGCCCGCCTTGTACTCCAGGCCGAACAGGGCGCACAGGGTTTTGGCGGTCTGCTCCGCCTCCCCCTCGCTGGCACAGTTGACGCCGATATGGCCCAGCTGGAAGCCCAGCATGGTGCGCACCGCCTCCTTGCAGATGGCGGTGATCTCGTCCCACTTTTCCGCCTTGATCAGGTCGCTCTTACACATCCAGGTGCCGCCCACCGCCGCGATCTGGTCATAGCCCAAATAGTCGTTGACATTCTTGGCGCTGACGCCGCCAGTGCACATCCACTTGGCGCTCTTGAGGGCCGCGCCGATATTCTTCAGCATGGACACGCCGCCGTTGGCCTCGGCAGGGAAGAACTTCAACATTTCGCAGCCCTGGTTCATGGCCTGCTGCATCTCTCCGGCGGTGGCGGTGCCGGGCATCATGATGCCCCCCTTATCCATCACGTGCCGGGTGACGCTGGGGTCGTAGCCGGGGGCCACGATGAAGCTGGCGCCGGCGGCCATGGCCCGGTCGGCCTGCTCACAGGTGAGCACCGTGCCCGCTCCCACCAGCATCTCGGGCACTTCCCTGACAATGGCGCGGATGGCGTCCTCCGCCGCGGCGGTACGGAAGGTGACCTCGGCGGCGGGCAGCCCGCCGTCCGCCAGGGCCCGGGCCAGAGGAACCGCCTGGGCGGCGTCCTCAATGGCGATGACGGGAATAATGCCGATCTCATAGACCCTTTGAAGCGTACTGTTCATATGTGCATCCCTCCATAAAATAATAAACTGGGTGGTATCGGGCGGGCCTGTACGAGGGATCACCCGCTTGCGAAAGCCGTCTGTCTCTATTATACAGCTTGTATACTAGAATGCAATTAGAGAAAGCACACAAATTGCCCTCCCCTTTTTGTGCAATATCGCTACCTGCCGCCGAAAAACCCTCAGCCCCAGGTTTTTCCGGGCAGACGGGCGGTGAGGAACGCCCAAAGCCGTTCCCCCTCCTCCTCATCCCGCGGGGGGAGCAGATAGGCCCGGCGCCCCTCCACATAGACACACAGGCACCGCTTGAGCCGCCAGGCCTCCTCCATCCCCTCCCAGGGGAAACGCTCCTCCCTCTCCCCCTGGCGCACATGCAGGCCCTCCTCCTCCAGCCGGAGCCGGTAGGCCACCGGGCAGCCCGCCGCCTTCAGCGCCTTCTCCCTGCGGCGCACCGACAGGTAAAAGGACAGCACATAGGCCGCCGGGAGCCCCAGCCCAACCACCAGCAGCACCGTGCCAATGAGAACCGCCTGCTCCCTGCTCTCCCGCAGGGCAAAGCATACCGCGGCGAAGCCCCCCATGATGAGGGCAAACAGCACCGGCCCCCTCCAGCGCTTCTGCCGGCGGAAGGTGTCGAAAAAAGCGAACTCCCGGAACACCTCGGGGGTGACCCTGGCCTCCAGGGTCAGCGGACCTGACTTCATAACGCGCTCCTCCTCCCGGTCAATCGGCCCCGCCGGGCTTTCCGGCAGGCACTCTTATACATCTTTACCATTTGGCTGTGCTTTTTGCAAGATACCCCCCCGCTATTTTTGACGTTGTGCACAAAAAACACGCCGCATTTTTTACTAGTACACTAGGCGCTGTTTGAAAATTGGAAATATGCCCAGCAGCGAGAGATTTTTTCGCCAGACGAAGCCAATTTGGCGCAGGAATACTTGGTGTATTCCAAGGAAAATTGGCAATGTATGGCGGAAAAAGAGCCGCCGTTTGGGTATGTTAACAATTTTCAAACGAGCCCTAGTGGACAAAATTTATTCTTTGTGGTACAGTGGGTTTCGGAAGGCAATATCTCGAAAGATGCCACCATGAATTTATGGTAAACATCGTGGCCTCCTACTTCTTCGGCGGCATTTCCGGCTCCGCGGCGGCGGACACCGCCTCCATCGGTTCCATCATGATCCCCATGATGGTGGACCAGGGGTACGACGCCGACTTCTCCACCACCGTAACCATCACCTCCTCCTGCGAGGGCCTGCTGGTGCCCCCCAGCCACAACATGGTTATCTATGCCACCACTGCCGGCGGCATTTCCGTGGGCTCCCTGTTCCTGGCGGGCTATCTGCCCGGCGCCCTGCTGGCCGCTTCGCTGATGGTGGGCTCCTACATCATCTCCGTCAAGCGCAACTATCCCAAGGGCGAGCCCTTCCACATCATCAATTTCCTCAAGCAGCTGTGGATCTCCATCTGGGCGCTGCTGGCCATCGTCATCGTGGTGGTCGGCGTGGTGGGCGGCGCATTTACCGCCACCGAGTCCGCCGCCATCGCGGTCATCTACTCCCTGTTTGTCTCCGTCTTTGTGTACAAGGGCGTGGACTGGAAGGGCGTGTGGAAGGCCCTGGACGAGTGCGTCAACACCCTGGCCATCGTGATGATCCTGATCGCCACCTCCGCGGTGTTCGGCGACTGCCTCACCAAGCTCCACGTCCCCGACCTGGCCGCCCAGGCCATCGTGGGCATCACCGACAACAAGATTCTGCTCATCCTGCTGCTCAACGTGATTCTGCTGGTGCTGGGCATGATCATGGACATGGCCCCCATCATCCTCATCGCCACCCCCATCCTGCTGCCGGTGGCCACCCAGTTCTGCGAGCTGGACCCCATCCAGTTCGGCATCATGGTGGTGCTCAACTGCGGCATCGGCCTGCTTACCCCCCCTGTGGGCGCGGTGCTGTTCATCGGCTCCGCCGTGGCCAAGCGGCCTATGGAAAAGGTGGTCAAGGCCACGCTGCCATTCTATGTGTGCATGATCATCACCCTGCTGCTGGTGTCCTACTGGCAGGATGTGTCCCTTATCATCCCCAAGATTTTTGACGACTATAAGCCTGTTGTAGCCGGTCTGTCAAATATTTTACTGCGATAACATAAACAGCAGGGTGCGCCGCCGTGTTACGGCTTGGCGCGCCCTGTCCTGAAAGGCAGGAGGTCATACCATGAAATTAAGCTGCGCGGGCATTCGGGACCGGGCCGCCTGGGAGCAGGCGGGGATCAGACTGCCCAGTTTCCACTGGGAGGCCATGCGGGCCGGGACGGAGCAGGCCCCCGCCTGGGTCCACTTCGGCGCGGGCAATATCTTCCGGGGCTTCATCGCCAAGCTCCAGCAGGATTTGCTGGAGCAGGGTCTGGCCCATACCGGCATCGTGGCCGCCGACACCTTTGACTACGACATCATTGACAAAATCTATACGCCCTTTGATAACATGACCCTGATGGTGTCCCTGCTGCCCGACGGTTCCATGGACAAGGAGGTTATCGCCTCCGTGGCCCAGGGCCTGCGGGCCGGCGCGGCCTATCCCCAGGACATGGCGCGGCTGAAGGAGATCTTCCGCAGCCCGTCTCTGCAAATGGCCAGCTACACCATCACCGAGAAGGGCTACGCCCTGACCAACATCGCCGGGGAGTTCTTCCCCGTGGTCCAAGCCGACTTTGACAACGGCCCGGAGGGCTGCTCCCACGCCATGAGCATAACCACCGCCCTGCTTTGGGAGCGCTTCCAGGCGGGCGGCGCGCCCATCGCCATGGTGAGCATGGACAACTGCTCCCACAACGGGGAAAAGCTGCGCGCCAGCGTCATGGCCGTGGTGGAGCAGTGGCTGGACCGGGGCTATATCACCCCCGAATTCGCCGTGTGGGTGGCCAACGAGAGCAAGGTCTCCTTCCCCTGGTCCATGATCGACAAGATCACCCCCCGCCCCGCCAAGGTGGTGGAGGAGGCGCTGTCCGGCCTGGGCGTGGAGGACATGGCCCCCATCGTCACCTCTAAAAATACCTTTATCGCCCCCTTTGTCAACGCCGAGCGGCCCCAATACCTGGTGGTGGAGGACCGTTTCCCCAACGGCAGGCCCCCCCTGGAGCGGGCGGGCGTGTACATGACCGACCGGGACACGGTGAACAAGACGGAGAAAATGAAGGTTACCACCTGCCTCAACCCGCTCCACACCGCCCTTGCGGTGTTCGGCTGCCTGCTGGGCTATGAGTCCATTGCCGCCGAGATGAAGGACCCCCAGCTCAAGGCCCTGGTGGAAAAAATCGGCTATGACGAGGGCATCCCTGTGGTTGTCGACCCCAAAATCCTCAGCCCCATGGACTTCATCCATGAGGTCATCGACCAGCGGCTCCCCAACCCCTTCATCCCCGACATGCCCCAGCGCATCGCCACCGACACCAGCCAGAAGGTGCCCATCCGCTTCGGCGAGACCATTAAGAGCTACGCCGCCCGGCCCGATCTGGACGTGACCGGCCTGACCTATATCCCCCTGGCCATTGCGGGGTGGCTGCGCTACCTGCTGGCGGTGGACGACCAAGGCCGGCCCATGGCGTGCAGCAGCGACCCCATGCTGGACACCCTGCAGCAGCAGCTCTCCGCCGTCAGCCTGGGCGAGCCGGAAAGCGCGTCCGACGAGGTCTTGGCCCCCATCCTGTCCAACCCCGCTCTCTTTGCCGGCGACCTGTGCCGTGCCGGCCTGGCCGGCAGGATCGGCGGAATGCTGCGGGAGATGCTGGCGGGCCCCGGGGCCGTCCGGGCCACGCTGGAACATTACCTGGGCCGCTGACACGGCCCGCCCTGCCACAGAATTTGTATCCTCCGATATACAAGTCTCGGCGCCTGGGCAAATATTTTGGCATACTGGAGATACAGTGGAGGCGACCCCAATGAAATTGCTAGAGCGTCTTCCCCGGGAATCCGGCGGAGACTACGCCCTGCGCACCATCAAGGAAAACATCATCAACCTGGAGCTCCCCCCCGGCAGCCAGATCAGCGAAAACGAGCTGGCCGCCGAGATGGGCCTGTCCCGCACCCCCGTGCGGGAGGCCCTCATCGAGCTGTCCAAGGTGAAAATCGTGGACATCCAGCCCCAGAAAAAAAGCACCATCCCCCTCATCGACTATGACATGGTGGACGAGTCCCGCTTCATGCGCAATCTTCTGGAGTGCGCCGTGGTGGAGCTGGACTGTGAGATGGCCACCTCCCTGGACCTGGAGCGGCTGAACCAGAACATCCGGCTTCAGGACCTCTATCTGGAAAATTTCTATTCCAGCCAGCTCATGGATCTGGACAACCAATTTCACGGCATCCTGTTTGAGATCGCCAAGAAGTCCCAGATTTACTCCCTGATGGAAAACATCTCCATCCACTTTGACCGGGTGCGCAGCATGGCCCTCTCGTCGGTGAAAAACCTGAAAATCGTCCAGGACCACAAGCAGATTACCGCCGCCATCGCCCGCCGGGACCCCAAATCCGCCCGGCTGCTGATGGAGGAGCACCTCAACCGTTATAAGATCGACGCGGCCGCCATCCGGGCCGCCTATCCCCAGTACTTCAAATAACCGCTGTAAGGAGGTCAATCTATGTTCACCAAGCAAGACCAGCGCTGGGTCTTCCATAAAGACGCCCTGGCCCAGGACGCCGGGCCGGGCGTCACCCGCCGGGTGCTGGCCTACAACAGCCAGCTCATGTGCGTGGAAAATCACTTTGAGCAGGGCGCCGTGGGCCCCGCCCACAGCCATCCCCACACCCAGATCACCTATGTGGCCAGCGGGCGCTTTGCCTTCACCATCGACGGGGAGACCCACGAGGTCGGCCCCGGGGACACCCTGCTGAAAACCGACGGCGTAGTTCATGGCTGCACCTGCCTGGAGGCGGGTGTTCTGCTGGACATCTTCAACCCCATGCGGGAGGATTTCCTGCCCCAGGAGTGACCATTAACCCAAAAACAGAGGACGGGGCCCCGGCGCGTGCACGCCGGGGCCCCGTTTATGCTGAGCCGTTACCCTCTTGCCTCCTGGGTAATCTCCTCCAGGCTGTCCCGGTCCATCCTGCGGCAGGGCAGCCACACATAGGGTCAAAAAACCGGCCCCGCCGTTCCGTTTGTCGGAAAGGCGGGGCCGTTAAAGGTCTCATCCTTCACAGCAGGCCAAACAGCCAGCAGGCCAGCAGGCTCAGCCCAATGAGCACCAGCAGACAGGGCAGGACAATCACCGCGTAGGCGGTCAGCACCATGACCAAACGCTCCCGGAAGCTGACGTGAACCTCGTCCCGCTCCCCCTCGGGGGGCTGCTTGGCCTCCTGCTCACCGGCGTACTGCTTCAGCCGTCTCCAGATCATCGGGGATTACTCCGCCGGTTCGCTGGAGCCGCGGCTGGACCTGCGCTCCATCTTGGGCAGCTCAAACAGGTAATTGCCTTCGGCGTCCAGCTTGGGCTGGGGGAAGTGGCAGGCCAGGAAGTGGCCGGGCTCAATCTCCCGCAGGGGGGGCGGCACCCGCTTGCACTTGTCGCAGGCCATATAGCACCGGGTATGGAACTTGCAGCCGGCGGGGGGCCTGATGGGACTGGGGATATTGCCCTCCAGCAGGATGCGCTCCTTCTCCAGGCTGCCCGGGTCCGTGGTGGGAATGGAGGAGAGCAGCGCCACCGTGTAGGGGTGCCGGGGGTCCTGGAAGATGGTCTCGGCATCGGCCAGCTCCACGATATTGCCCAGGTACATTACGCAGATCCGATCGGAGATATAGCGCACCACCGACAGGTCGTGGGAGATGAACATATAGGTCAGGTTCTGCCTCTCCTTCAGCTCCTGGAGCAGGTTGATGATCTGGGACTGGATGGACACGTCCAGCGCGGATACACACTCGTCGCACACGATGAACTTGGGCCTTACCACCAGCGCCCGGGCGATGGCCACGCGCTGGCGCTGGCCGCCGGAAAACTGGTGGGGATAGCGGTTAACCATATAGTCCTGAAGGCCGCACTCGCCCATAGTGGACAGAATGTGCTCCTCCATCTGCTTGGAGCCCTTGCGGTAGAAGTTGTGGGTGAGCAGGCCCTCCTCAATGATCTGGCCGATGGTCATGCGGGGGTTCAGGCTGGAATAGGGATCCTGGAAGATGATCTGCAAATCCTTGCGCAGCAGGCGCATCTCGCTGTACTCCAGGCGGGCCAGGTCAATGCCGCCATCCCGCATGGCCTCATACTTGGCGAACTCCGGATCCCCGGCGTTCCGGGCCCGCAGGTCGTCCAGCTCCCGCTGGCAGGCGGCGGTGCTCTGGTCGTAAACGGCGATCTGGCCGTCCAGCTCATCCAGCTTCGCCTTCAGCCCGGCGGCCTTCTGGCTCTCCCCCTTGCCGGCGCACAGCTCGTACTCAACGCTGATTTCCGCCCGCTTATCCACGAGCTTATTGCGCTTCACGTTCTCGTGGTAGACCCTTTCCATCAGCTCCCGGCCCTTGCCGCCCTCGTCCTTGGCAAAGAAGCCGCCCAGGATGGTGACGATGTGCATCAGGCAGGTCTGCTCGTCGCACAGGGCCAGGTTACGGTCCTGGAGCAGGTAAAAATCGGCGTTCTCCTCCCCGCCGGCGTCCACCACCTTTTTGCTCAGCTCGGCGGCCTTCTCGCTGGCCTTCGCCAGCTTGGCCTTATAGTGGTCCAGGCGGCGCAGGGTGTCGATCACATATTTGGGGGTGGTGGCGTCCAGAGTGGAGCCGTAATACATGGTGGTACCGGCGGTCTGGGGATAGAGCTGGAGGAGCACGCGCCCCAAGGTGGACTTGCCACAGCCGCTCTCGCCCACCACGCCCACGGTTTCGCCCTCGTAGATGTCAATGGAGATGTCCTCGTTGGCCCGGACGTACAGCTGCTCCTTTTGGAAAATGGAGCTCTTGGCCACAGGGAAGTATTTTTTCAGATTACTGATTGACAGTAATTTTTTTGTGCTCTTCACTGCACCTCACCTCCTTTTCGGGATAGAAGCACCGGATGAGCTGGCCGCCGCCCACGTCCACCAGGCCGGGCTCCTCCTCGATACACTTCTGCGTGCAGTATTTGCACCGCGGGGCGAACTTGCACCCCTTGGGCAGATCCAGCGGGTGGGGCACCGCCCCGGGTATGGGCTCGATCCGGGTGTGGATGGCGTCCAGCCGGGGGATGGAAAACATCAGCCCCTCGGTGTAGGGGTGGCTCATGGCGCAGTCGGCAAAGATGAGCCGTGCGCTGGCCTTTTCCACCACCTGGCCGCAGTACATAACGGCCACGTCGTCCGCCATCTCGTTGATGACGCCCAAATCATGGGTGATGAAGATGATGGACGTGCCGTTCTCCTCCTGCAGCTCGTTCATCAGCCGGAGGATCTGGGCCTGGATGGTCACGTCCAGGGCGGTGGTGGGCTCGTCGGCGATGAGAATCTTGGGCCGGCAGGCCAGGGCCATGGCAATCATCACCCGCTGGCGCATACCGCCGGACAACTGGTGGGGATACTGGTTGAGCACCGCCTCGGGGTTGGGGATCTGCACCGCGCGGAGCATCTCCAGGCTCTTTTCCGCCGCCTGCTTTTTGTTCATGCCCTGGTGGACCATAAAGGGCTCGGACAGCTGGCGCTTGACGGTGAACACCGGGTTCAGGCTGGTCATGGGCTCCTGGAAGATGACGGAGATAGCGTTGCCCCGGATGTGGTACATATCTTCCATGGGCAGCTTGGTCAGGTCCTTGCCCTCAAAGATGATCTCGCCGGAGTCGATATAGCCGTTGGCGTCCAGCAGGCGCAGGATGCTCATGGCCGATACCGACTTGCCCGAGCCCGACTCCCCCACGATACCGATGGTCTTGCCCGGCTCCAGGCTGTAGGATACGTCGTTCACCGCCTTGACGGTGCCGCTTCTGGTCCTGAAATAGGTGTGGAGGTTTTTGACCTCAAGGAGCATATCCGCCATTATTTCTCCACCTCCGATTTCGGATCGAGCACGTCGCGCAGGGTGTCGCCGATGGTGTTGATGCAGATGACAACAATGGACAGGAACAGCGCCGGGAACAGCCAGCGCCACCAGAAGGACTCAATGACCAGCGCGCTGCGGGAGCCGTTGAGCATATTGCCCCAGGTGGGCCGGGGCAGCTGCACGCCGAAGCCCAGGTAGGACAGGCTGGATTCGGTGAGCATACAGCTGGCAAAGTCCAGGGTGACCGTCACCAAAATGACGGACACGATATTGGGCAGGATGTGGAAGAAGGCGATGCGCCCCTCCTTCACGCCCATGGACCGGGCCGCGGTGACAAATTCCTTCTCACGCTCGGCCAGAATCTGGCCGCGGACCAGCCGGGCCAGGCCCGCCCAGCTCAGCACGCCCAGGATAATCATGATGATGAAGATCCGGGTGTCCTCATGGATATCGGTGGATTGGAAGATGGCCGACAGGCACAACGCAAAGGGGAGAAAGGGGATGGCCCCCACGATCTCGCACATACGCATGAGCAGCATATCCACAATGCCGCCGAAATAGCCGGAGATACAGCCCACAATGACGCCGATGACGGTGGAGATGATGACGGCCACCGCGCCGATGGTCATGGTCATCTTGCCGCCGTTTACAATGCGGTTGAACACATCGCGGCCCATCTCGTCGGTGCCCATGATATAGCCCTTCAGCCCCCAGCTGCCCACAAAGCTCCCGTCCTTGAAGGCATAGTTCTGGAAGCCGCTGGTGATCACGGAATCCGCCGCGCCTTCCTGCTTCAGAGAGTTGGGCACATTGCACTGGTTGCGGTAGTTCTGCCCCCAGGCGTATACCCGCCCCTTGTCGGTGAGCAGGGTAAAGTGCCGGGTGCCGCCGCTGACGGCGATGGCGTCCTCATCGTCCATCAGCTGGGGCATGGGGTCCTTCATGCCGGACATGACGATCTCGCCGTCGTCGGTGACCAGTGCCAGGGCGCCGCCGGTGGCGGCAATGTCCACCAGCTTGCGGTCCCCCAGGTACTCAAACAGATCCATGGTCATGTTCTTGCCGTTCTCGTCCTGGACTGTGACGATATTGTACTTGGTGCTCTTGCCGTAGACAAAATCGCCGTACTCATCAATGCCGTAGATGCCGTCGTTGGTGAACACGATTTTCTCCAGCTTGCCCACCTGCTTGCCGTGCTTGATGACGGAGGACAGGTTGGTGGCGGCCAATCCGTCGTTACCCCAGGCGTACAGCGTGCCGTCGTCCATGAGGATGGCGGTCACCTGGTTGCCGCAGATCAGCTGCCGCACGGCGGAGGCGTCGATGGTATTATCCCCCATCAGCTCCTCCGGCTGCTTGCGGGCGGACATAATCATGGAGCCGTCATGGCCGTACTGGCCGTTGTCCATCTCGCCCCAGCAGTACACGTGCCCGTCCTCCGAGATGGCCACGCAATGGTCGGAGCCCGCGGCCACATGGACGATTTTGCTGTTCTTCACCGCCTCGGGGATCTTCATCACATCCCGGGCGGGGTCGCCGGAGGTGTTGAAATAGTAGCCCCACATGGATACCTGCCCCTCGGTGTCCACGCCGATGGTGAAGGTGCCGCGGGAGGAGATATCCAGCGCGCCGTCCTTCATGCCCTCGGGCAACTTCATCAGGCTCTGGGTGGGGGCCATGTTGGTGTGCAGCATCTCGCTGCCCGTCTCGGTCAGATCCACCGGCGCCAGGGCGGAGCCGATGAACACAAACAGGAACATTCCCACCAGCACAATCACCGAGCCGGTGGCCAGCGGCTTGCGGAAGAACCGCTTTACCGCCTGCTTGGAGGGGCTGTCGTAGCGCTCGTCCTTTATCTCGCTGTAGGAGCCCCTGAACATCCGGCTCACCCAGCGCAGAGGGGCAAAGCCCTTCTTTGCGGAACTATTCTTTTCACTCATAACGTCCCGCCCCCTTACTTGTTTACGCGCACGCGCGGGTCGGCCAGGCCGTAGGCCAGGTCCACCACCAGGTTACCCACCAGCCCCAGAATTACATAGAACATCTGAAGCAGCAGCACAACCTCAAAATCCTTTTTGCTCAGGCTTTCGATATAGATGCGGCCCACGCCGTTCAGGCCGAAAATATTCTCAATCACAATGGAACCGCTAAAAATCCCGGTAAACCAGCCGATCACCAGCGTGATGATGGGGATCAGCGCGTTGCGGAAGGCGTGGCTGTACACCACCACCCGCTCCCGCAGGCCCTTGGCCCGGGCGGTGCGGATGCAGTCCAGGCTCAGCGCCTCACTCATGGCGGCCCGGGTGTACCGGGTCATGCCGCCCAGGGAGGCGAAGGTCATGGCAATCAGCGGCAGGAGCATATAATACATCCTGTCCTTGAACTCCTGTAATCCGGTGTAATTGGACCCCGGCGTCTTCATGCCCGACACCGGGAACCAGCCCAGCTTGATGGCGAACACCCAGATAAACACAATGGCGACAATGAAGCTGGGGATGCTGTAGCCCACGATGGTGGCCACCTGCACGCCCGTGTCCAGCCGGCTGCCCCGGCGGGTGGCGCACAGGATGCCCAGGGGTATGGTGACGCCCAACCCCAGTATGGTTGCGAAAATGTTGATGAACACGGTGTTCTGCATGGGCCGGGCCAGCACCTGGGTGACCGGCCGGTTATACTCGTAGCTGTAGCCGAAATTGCCCTGCAAAATGCCGTTATACTTGCCGTTGATGGGCCCCAGGCCAATCCAGCCCAGGTACCGCACGAATACGTTCTGGTCGGTGCCCAGCTCCCGGCGCAGCTGCTCGATCTTCGCCGCGTACAGCTGCGGGGCGTTGGGATTGTTTTTCAAGCTCTGCTTATAGGTGTCCGCCTCCGCCACAGCCCGGTCAAAGGGGATGATGGAGTACACTAAGAACATGATAAAGGAGAGGATTATCAGCACGACCAGCATATACGCCAAACGCTTTATTATATATTTTCCCATATCGCACTTCCCTTCTTGCTGCGGCGCGGGAACGGGGATGGGGCAGCCGAACCCTGCGGCTGGCTGCCCCATCCATTGTCTTGCCTATTCCCTGCTAAGCAAATTTTTTGCGGCTTAGAACCCCTTCACGTTGGCGTAAAGGATGGCGCGGTCCTGGTCGAAGAACGGAGAGGTCTCGAAGTTCTCGATCTTGGCGTTGTATACGTCGTAGTAGTAGTTGGAGTACAGGGGGATGTCGGGCATGAGCTCGTTCCAGCGCTCAATATAACCCATCCACCAGTGGTTATACTCGTCCTCGGTGGTAGCGTTGAAGATCATGGCCATGGACAGGTAATCCATACCCAGCTTGTCGCCGGAAGCCTCCACGGCCTCCTCGTAGCTCAGCTTCTCCGCCTTCTGGTCATAGGGGAACGCCTTGTCGTACTCGTCCAGCACCTTGTTGGAGGAGTAGGGGAAGTACTTGGGGTCCAGAGACCAGTTATAGGACTGGTCATACACGGCGCTGGGCCAGCCGGTGGCCAGGTTGTACATGCCGTAGGTGGGAGTGCCCTCGTAGCCGTAGGACGCCTCGCGGTAGATATTGCCCTGGAGCAGGGTGAAGTCGCCGGTGGTGGAGCGGATGACCATGCCGGCGGCGGCCAGGTCGCTGCTGTTGGACAGGGTAGTGGTCAGCAGGTCGGTGACGCTGTTGGGCTGGCTGCCGAACCAGTTGATGGCCAGGGGCATATAGTACTCGCCATTGACCTCCACGGTCTTGTAGGTCACGCCGTCGGTGTTGGCCACGGAGGCGTAGTTCTTGTTCACGTCCGCAGTGCCGTCGCCGGAGGCGGCGTTGGCCTCCTCGGCGGTGAGCTTCTTATAGCGGACGGCGTCCACGCCGGTCTGGCCGGGCTCGTAGGGCTCGCCCTTGGAGTTATAGATCCAGCCGCCCTCCTCCAGCACCTTCACGGCGGTGTCGGGGGAGAAGGAGTAGTCGGTCAGCTCGATCTCATCCTGCACGGCCTGCCACATGGAGAAGTCGGGGCTGTAGGGGCCGTCCACCACCACGCCGTAGCCGCCGGTGAAAGTCTGACAGAACTCGTTGCGGTTGAGCAGGTAAGCCACGGCCTGACGAACCTCTTTGAACATGGTGGGGCCGAAGTCGCAGTCAAACTGGATCTTGCCGTAGCCCGCGCGCTGGTAGTGGGTCTCCACGAACTTCTCGCCGTCCACCACGGCCAGGGCGGCCTTGGTGGCGTCGCCGCCGGTGACCTGGCCCAGCACGTCGATCTCGCCGCCCGTCAGCTGGGCGACCTGGGTCTCCTCAATGATCTTGCTGTAGACGATGGTCTCGATGGAGGGCTTCTGGCCCTCGAAGTTGCCCTTATACTCGGGGTTGATGGTCATGACCGCCTGGCTGGTGCCCTCGTCCCACTCGGACACCACATAGGGGCCGCTGTAGGGGATGTCCAGGTTGTAGCGGTTGCCCAGGATCTCGGCGGCCTTCACGTAGTCCTCGCCGTTCATCTCATAGTAGTTGTCGGTGAGGTAGCAGCCGTTGCCGTCGTCCATGATATCAACGTCCTTGCCCAGCCACTGCTCCAGGACGTAGGGCTGCACGGCGCCATTGGTGTAGGCAAAGTAAGAGGGGTAGTAGTCGCTGGAGACGGTCAGGGAGAAGGTGTAGTCGCCCAGCAGGCGCACGCCGGAGAACTCCTTGGTGCCGGTCTCGGAGCCGGGGCCGGTGTAGGCGTTGAAGTCCTCAAAGCCCACCAGGGCCTGGCCATTCATGCCGGAGTGGTTGGTGCCCTGGGCCACGGGGGTGGAGAAGCTCAGAACGTAGGCCAGGTAGTTCTTGGCGGTGACGGGGCTGCCGTCGCTGAACTTCAGGTCGTCATAAATCTCAATGGTGTAGGTGCAGGTGCTGTCGTCGTTCTCGGTCTCCTCATGGCTTTTGACCACGGTCTGGCTCCACTGGTAGGCGCCGCCCTGGTCGGACTCCATGGTGGACAGGCCGCTGGTCAGGAACCAGACTCCCTGGTCGGACGCGCCCACGGAGCTGGAGCCCCAGCCGGGATAACGGAAATCGCCGGACAGCTCGGTGACGTCGCCCAGGATCACCTTGTTCTCAAAGACCTCCTGAGACCCAGATGGAGCCTCCGAGGGGGCCGTGCTGTTGTCGGCGGGGGGATTGCTCTCGCCGGTTTCCTTGGGACCGCAGCCGGCCAGAAGGCCAAGACACATCACGGCCGCCAGCAGAAGCGCAAGAAACTTCTTCATATTTACTCTTCCTCCTTGAATGATTTATCCATAACCTCCTCCGGCCTCCCCTTTTGGGGAGGACTGCGGCGGCTATCGACCGTAGATCAGGCCCCGAAGCGGGGCGGCGGGGGCGCTTTCACACTTTGCTCGAATAAACCCCCTCAGTCTGGAAAAAGGGAGCTCCGCTCCTGATGGAAAATGAAGCGTGCTCCCCTTTTGGGGCAACCAAAAGGGGGCGCAAGGGCCGGCCCTTGCGCCCGACCGATTTTGCGTTGGACTGCGGGCCGGAGAACCATGAAACCCCCGGTTGAACTTACCGTTTATTTTAGTATACTCCGCGCAACTTTTCAATGATAAGCCTGCATTTTTTCTTTTTTCTGTAAAAACGCTAAAAACCAGCGCTGTTTTTTCACCCTCAATTAGTGAAGTTGTTCGTTTTTTCCATAACCCCATCCAATTCGGGCCGTATAAAGAGCCCTCCCTTCACATACATTCGTTTTCCTGGGGCGGTCTTATGTTCCGGGACGGGCATGGGAGGGCCGCCGGGGCAGTGCCGCGGCGGCCCTGGCCATTCAAAAGCGCCCCACGGAATCCGCGTCTGAAAGCCCGAAAAATTTTCATTCATTTTTCCCTGCAGCCCGCAGGCTTATTCAAACGGTGCGGCCTCCGCCTGCCCCGCGCCGCCGGTTTGAAGGCCGCCGCCCTCCCCGGCTCTCCGGCCTGTCACTGCCTCTCCATGGCCGCCTGGAAGGCCAGCAGGTTTTCCCGCAGGGACTTGGCCGGGTCGCGGACAAACCCCTCCTCGGAAGAGGCGTCCAGCCACCACAGGCTGTCGTACAGCCGCCCCTCCTTTTCAAAGGTATCCGCCAGGTACTCGTCGGTGTTGAGCAGCTGGACGCTGCCCGCCAGCAGGGCGTTTATATCCTCCATGAAGTCGGCGATGCCCTCCGGGTCAAAGTTCTGGTGGAGCGCAGGCTGGAAGTTTATGTCGAACTCCACTGTCCCCTCCCGGGCGGTGATCTCCTCCCCAGTTTGGGACAGGGTGAACAGCCGGAAGGAATAGCTGCACCTCCCCTGGTACATGGTGGGGTGATAGCGCAGCAGGTACTCCCTGCCGTACTCCTTGCACAGGAACAGGGCGTTATAGCCCGGGTGGACGAAATATCCCTCTTCGGAAAAGAGCAGATTCTCCCCCTCCCAGAGCTCCACCCTTTGGCCCACCGCCCTGCCGTCCGCCACGATGTCGCATATCTGGACCCGCTCCTCCACGCCGTCCCGGTCCAGGTCCACGTCCCGGGCCCCGCCGTTGGCGTGGTAAAGGCCTTCCGCGTTTTCATAGCGCTCGACGGAACTCAGCCCCGCCCCTTGCAGGGCGTCCAGCAGGTCGTTGCGGAAGCCCACCGACCCGAACTCAGCCTGGGTCAGAAAGCGCGTCATCGTTCTGTCCTCTTCGCCGGTGACGGCCACGTAGTTGAAGCCGTTTGTAAAGTTCATCCAGCCCTCGCCGTCCAGGGTCATGCCGCCAGCCAGCAGGTTCACCGCGAATTCCGGCTCGGTGGTGTGGTACTCGCAGATCAGCCGCCAAATCTCCGTCTCCACCTCCTCGCCGCCGGCCTGCACGGTGTAAAGGTATGGTCCTTCCATGCTCTTGATGCGCACCCGGTCAAAGGGCACCGCCTTGGCCAGCAGTACCGGCTCCCATTGCCCGGCCTCCTCGTTATAGCTCTCGCCCCAGGTGGTGAGCACGCCCCCGGGCACGTCGGCCCGGAACTGGGCGGCCGCATAGGCTTTGGCGGCGTCCAGCACATCCTGGGGCACTCCGGCAGTGTCAAAAGCGGTCTCCACCTCCGGGGTCTTGTGGTTGTTATACCACTCCTCCGCCGCGGTCATCAGCCGGGCGGCCAGCCGGCCCACGGCCACGGCCTCCTCGTCGGAGATGGACGCGGGGTAGAGGCGCAGTTTGGCGTCCGAACTGGTCTTCGCGGGCGTGCTGGCCATGGACTTCATCTCGGTGACCACCCCTGTCCCATCCGAAAGGTCCACAATAAAGGTCCAGTAGCCGGTATTGGGGTCTTCGCCGCTGAATTTGTACGCCGTGGGCGCGGTGCTCACCATCACCGACGTGCGGCCATCGTCGTCCCACCACCACGCCTCCAGGTTCCCGGCGATGTACGGCGGGTTCTCCAGGGCCAGCCAGGGAATGGGGTGGGCCACGTCATAGGCCGGGTGCCAGTAGGTGTCCTCCCCCAGCGCCAGGCCGCCCGCCGCGTTGGAGATAGCCACATTGCCGTCTGCCCGGATGGCAAAGCGCAGATCGTCCGTTTCATCCGCCCGGCGGGAAAACCGCTCTCCGTCCTCCACATCCAAGTACATAAACGCTGCGGACCCCTCCGCTCGGAAGATCAGATCGCCGTCCTCCAGCGTGAAATAGTGGCGCCGTATCCCTGCGCTGTCCTTCAGCCCCTCGTCGGCCAGGCAGACCACGCCGTCCTCCTGGGTCCAGGTCCCCATGCCGATGTAGCTGCTCAAAAGCCCGGCATAGTAGGAAAACGTGCCGTCCTGGTTCAGGGTCACCGCGAAGTCCCCGCCGAAGCCGCCCGCGTCCCGGACATACGTCATCTCGCTCACGCCGTAGGGCCAGACAAGCTCATCTTCCGGCTCCTCCACCGACCCAAACGCGCACAGGCAGGCCAGCGCCGTGGCCAGCACCACGGCCACCGCCGCCCACAGCCACCGCCTGGGGGCCTGGGCAATGCGGGTGATGCGCTCCTTGAGGCTCTTCTTGTCCCCCGTCATAGTGGTGGCGCATCGGAACAGGTCGCCCGGGCCGGGCCGCGCGGTGACCAGGGACAGCAGGGTGCCGCCATAGGCGGCCCGCTCCCCGTCCCCCAGACGTTTGAGGGCCCCCTCGTCGCAGGCCAGCTCGCCGTCCCTCCGGCTCAGCCCCACCGCCAGCCACACCAGAGGATTCCACCAGTGGACGGCCAGGGCGGCGCACCGCAGCAGGCTCCAGATGTGGTCGCCCTGGCGGAAATGGGTGTACTCGTGGGCCAGCACGTGGCGGAGCATGGCCGGGTCCGCTGCAGCCACTGGTGTAACGTACGCTGCCGGGCGGACAATGCCGAACAGGCAGGGGGAGGGCAGCCCCGCCGCCTCATACACCGCCAGCGGGCAGTCCGCTCCCTCCAAGAGGACCCGCCTCCGGCGCAGCTTCCCATAAAAGCGCAGATTGGACAGCAGCAGGATCAGCACCGCCAGCCCGCTTCCCCCCAGCCAGGCCCAGCCCAGCCAGGCCGGGGCCTTGGTAAAATCAGGGGCGGCAGGGGGCTCCGGCGCGTCCGGCGGCGCGGGAGGGCCGGGGAGGGTTGGCGCCATTCCCGGCGTCAGCTCCGTGACAGGCAGGCCGGTTATCCCGTCTCCCGGGGCGGCGTCCGCAGCGGGCGCTGTGAGCGCCGGGGGCAGATCCGCCACGCCCTGTTCCATGCGGGTCTCGGTGAATACCCACACTCCGGCAATGGGGGAGGTGAACAGCTGCACCGGCACCAGCAGCCGCACCAGCACCACCGCCCACAGCGCGTAGCGCATACGGGCGCTGATGCGCTTTCCCAGCGCGAAGCGCAGGGCCAGCACCACGGAAATGAGAAATATGGAGGTAAACACCCACTCCAGCAGCATCAGCGTCATATCTTCCCCCCCCTTTCAATCTGATCCAGGATGGAGCGCAGCTCGGCCACCTCGTCCCGGGACAGCTCCTGGCGTTTGGCCATGGCGCTCATCATCATTCCTACGCTGCCCTGATACACCCGGTCCAAAAAGCTATGGGTCTCGGCGGTGACGGCCCGCTCCCGCTCCACCGCCGGGGCGTACAGCTTGCCGCGGGCCCCCGGCTCCACCCGGAGCAAGCCCTTTTCCTCCATCCGGCGAAGGGTGGTGATGGTGGTGCTCTTGGCCCAGCCCACCTGCTCCCCCAGCGCCGCCACCAGCTGCATCACCGTGCGGGGGCTGTCCTCCCACAGGCAAGTGAGCACGTTCCACTCGCTGGAGGTGAGCTTGACGCCCGCCGTATCCTTTTTGGCTTCCATATTTATTCCTCCCCGTTTAGTTTACATTGTAGTCCTATGATAACACAGTTGGTTTACGTTGTCAACCAAAATATCCAATGCCGGCAAGCTGGACACCGCCCCCTTATTGACCGGCAAAAACCCATCTCTCCATTTTCCTGTTCGGCACAAAAATAGAGCTTGACAAATCAATCGTTTGTACTATAATAAAAGGGACAAACGTTTGATTTTTGTGGGACGACCACTCGCCGGGAGGTAAATTCTGTGGAGGTCATGGACAAGCTGACAATTCTGGCCGACGCCGCCAAATATGATGCCGCCTGCACCTCCAGCGGGGTGGTACGGGGCGGGAAGCTGGGGAGTATTGGCACCGCCACCAATTCCGGCTGCTGCCACACCTTTTCCGCCGACGGGCGTTGCGTCTCCCTGCTGAAGGTGCTCTATACCAACCACTGCTGCTACGACTGCGCCTATTGCGTCAACCGCCGCTCCAACGACGTGCCCCGGTCGGCCTTCACCCCGCGGGAGCTGGCGGAGCTGACCATACAATTTTATCGGAGAAACTACATTGAGGGGCTGTTTTTGTCCTCTGCGGTGCTGAAAAGTCCCGATTATACCACCGAGCGGATGATTGAGACGCTGCGCCTTCTGCGCACAGAATACCGGTTCAACGGCTACATCCACGCCAAGGCTATCCCGGGGGCGGACCCAGGGCTTACCTACCAGCTGGGGCTGCTGGCGGACCGGCTGAGCGTCAATATCGAGCTGCCCTCGGAGGCATCCCTCCGGCTGCTGGCCCCTGACAAAACCAAAGCCGCCATCCTCAAGCCCATGGCCCAGATCCGGGACGGGGCGGCCCAGTCCAAGGCGGAGCTGAGGCTCTACCGCCACGCGCCCCGGTTTGCCCCGGCGGGGCAGTCCACCCAGATGATCGTGGGGGCCACCCCTGAGAGCGACCTGCACATTTTGTCCCTGACAGACGTGCTCTATCGGAAGTACCGCTTGAAACGCGTATTTTTCTCCGCCTATATGCCGGTGTCCCAGCACAAAAGCCTGCCTGCCCCGGCCGGCTTCAAGCCCCCCCTTCTGCGGGAGCACCGGCTGTACCAGGCGGACTGGCTGATGCGTTTTTATGGCTTTAGCGCCCAGGAGATCCTGGACGACAGCCATCCCAACTTCGACGCAGCCCTGGACCCTAAGAGCGATTGGGCCCTGCGCCACCCGGAGTTTTTCCCGGTGGACGTAAACCGGGCGGACTATGAGGCCATCCTGCGGGTGCCCGGCATTGGCGTCCGGGGGGCAAAAAGGATTGTCACCGCCCGGCGGTATGGCCCGGTTTCCTTTGAGGGGCTGAAACGGCTGGGCATTGTGATGAAGCGCGCGCAGTATTTCATCACCTGCTCGGGCCGGATGCTGCCCGGCCTGCGGTTTGGCCGGGACAGCGTTTACCGCCGCCTGGCCGGCCTGGAGCAGGCGGAATCGGGCCGGGAAGGCTGGCAGCAGCTATCCCTGTTTGACGGAAATGTGGGCTGATGATGATCGCATATCGGTATGACGGCACCTTTGCCGGGTTTTTGACCTGCGTTTGGGACGCGATGGAGGGTAACATAGAGCCTGCGGCGTTTCTGCTGTCCGGCGGCGGCGCGACGCTCTGGGAGACGCGGGAGCCTGCCCCAGACCAAGGCAGGGCCAGACGGCTCTATAGCGCCCTGGCCAGGCGGGTGTCCCCTGAATTTCAAAAAATGATCGCCCGGGGATTTTTGACCTGCCTGCCGGAGAAAGAGCTGGATCTGCTGGCCCTGATCCGCCGGGGGCTCCGGGAGGGGGACCGGGTGCGGCTGGATTTGAGCGACCCGGTGATCGCCAGGGTAAACCTCGCGCTGACAAAGATGTGGACGGAGTGGGACCATTTGAAGGGCTTTGTCCGCTTTTCCGATTTGGACGGCTTCCTGGTGGGCGAGATTGAGCCGAAAAACCGGGTGCTGCCCCTGCTGGCCCCCCATTTTGCAGAACGGTACTCCGGGGAACGGCTGGCGCTCTATGACCGCACCCATCACGAGCTGTTCCTCTCCCACCTGGGGCGCTGGAAGCTCCTGCCTGCGGAGGACTTTCGCATGGACCCCGCCGGAACAGAGGAGCAGACCTTCCGGGCCATGTGGCGGAAGTATTATCAGACCATTGCCATTGAGGGGCGGATCAATCCCAAATGCCAATCCAGCCACCTGCCTAAGCGGTACCGCCACGTGATGACGGAGTTTGAATGACTCCGCCAAATAAGGGCAGGGCAGACCATCGCGGTCTGCCCTGCCCTTGTCGATTTACTCAGCCCTGCCGTTCGGCGCATCTTTCCCTTTATGCGCCGCCAGAATCAGCCGGCCGCTTCCTTTCCCAGCAGCTTGTCAACGGACGCCAGCTTGACGCACAGGGCAAATATCTCCATCGCTGTGCGCAGATCCTCCTGGGACGGGTAGGTGGGGGCGATGCGGATATTGCTGTCATGGGGGTCCTTGCCGTAGGGATAGGTCGCCCCAGCCCCGGTGAGCACCACGCCCACCTTTTTCGCCTTGGCCGCAATCTCCTTCGCGCAGCCGTCCAGGGAGTCAAAGGAGATAAAATATCCCCCCTTGGGCGCCGTCCACGTCCCGATCCCCAGGCCGCCCAGCTCGCGCTCCAGGGTGTCGGTGACGATCTCAAACTTGGGCCGGAGGATATCCGCATGGCGGCGCATGTGCTCCACCAGGCCGTGGATATCGCCGAAAAAGCGCACATGGCGAAGCTGGTTCACCTTGTCGTGGCCAATCGTCTGAATGGCCAGCTGCATCTTGATGTCCTCCATGTTGTTGGGGGAAGTGGCGATGGCCGCAAGCCCCGAACCGGGGAAGCTGATCTTGGAGGTGGAGGCGAATTTATACACCAGGTCCGGGTTCCCCGCCCGCTTGCACTCCGCCAAAATCTCAATCAAGTGATCCTGGTCGTGGTCGTACAGGTGATGTACCCCATAAGCGTTGTCCCAGTAAATGCGGAAATCCTTTGCCGCCGGCTTCAGCCGGGCAAAACGGCGCACCGTCTCGTCCGAGTAGGAGATGCCCTGGGGGTTGGAGTATTTGGGCACGCACCAGATGCCCTTAACGGCGTCATCGGAGGCCACCAGCTCCTCCACCAGATCCATATCCGGGCCGGTGGGCGTCATGGGCACGTTGATCATCTCAATGCCGAAATACTGGGTAATGGCAAAGTGGCGGTCGTATCCCGGAACGGGGCACAGGAATTTCACCTTGTCCAGCCTGCACCAGGGGGTGCTCCCCATGACGCCATGGGTCATGGAGCGGGAAATGGTGTCGTACATCACATTCAAGCTGGAATTCCCGTAGATGATGATGCTGTCGATGGGGTTTTCCATCATGTCGCCGATCAGCTCCTTTGCCTCCCTGATCCCGTCCAGCACCCCGTAATTCCGGCAGTCGGTGCCGTCCTCGCAGGTGAGATCGTCGTTGCTGCTCAGCACGTCCATCATCCCCATGGACAGGTTCAGCTGCTCAATGCAGGGCTTTCCCCTGGCCATGTTCAGGCTCAGGCCCCGTCCCTGGTATTCTTTATATTCGGCCTTCAGCTGCGCGCGCAGGGCTTTCAGCTCCTCTTCGGTCATTTCCGCGTATGGTTTCATCTTGTTCTCCTTTCAGTTTGGCTACTATATTTATAACGCATTTCCCCCATTTGCACAAGCCCTTTATATCGGGGCGCGGCAATTTCCCCAGCAGCCTTCCCCTCCAGGACAGCGCAGGGCCCCAGGGATCGCTCCCTGGGGCCCTGCGCGTTGGTTTTCACGGCGCTGCGCGGCGCTTACGCCGCCTCGTCCCCCTGGGCGGGGGCGTTCTCCTCGCCAAAGAACTCGGCCAGCACCTCGTCGCAGTTGAGCACGGCCTCGTCGTCCTCGCCGCTCAGGCTGGACAGGCCGGCCGCATCCACGGCGTTGCCGCCGAATACCCGGGCAAAGCTGTCCAGCACGGCCCGCGCGGCGGACACGGTGATCAGCTCATCGGGCTGGAACGTACCGTCGCCATAGCCGGACACCAGCCCGCTGGCCTGGGCCCAGCCGATGGCCGGGGCAAACTCATGCCCGGCAGGCACGTCGGCAAAGGTGGGCGCGCCCGCCTCGGGGCTCCCCTCATGCCGCCACAGGTAGTCCAGGAACTCCCCGCGGGACACCGGGCCGCTGGCCAGAGGCACAGCCACGTCCTCAATGGTAATGGTGGCGCCGTTGTCGCCGGCGCCACTATCCGCGATGATATCATCGCCGGCGTTGCCCGTGTCGTTCATGCTGCCAATGGCGTCTTGCACCCGCTGCGCCGCATCGGCGGCGTTTTGGTCGGCCTCGGCCTTGGCCTGGTCGGCCTTTTCCTTGTTCTCCGCCGCATCCTCCGCGGCCTTCTTCGCGGCCTCAAACTCAGCCTTCGCCTTTTCCAGGCTGGCCTTCAGCGCGTCCAGATCCGCCTGGGAATCCTTTGCCGCGGCGCTGTTCACCCGCTCCTGGGCAGCCGCCAGGGCCTCCTCGGCCGCCTTCAGTCCGGCTTGGGCGTGCTCATGCTCGTACTGGGCGGCCCTTCTGGCTTCTTCGGCGGCCTCCTTTTCTGCAATCGCCTCGTTGAGGTTGTTCAGCTTTTCAATGGCGTCTTGCAGCTTGCCGGCGTCCTCCATCATCTGCTCATACTGCTCGGGGCTGTACTTGTCGTCCCCCTCGCCCTTCAGCGTATTGGACAGATTGGCTACCGCTTCACTGTACGCTTTCTGGGCTTCCTCCAGCCTGCCTTGGAACGCTTTAAGATCTTCCTGAGCCTTGTCCGCGTTATTCGTCGCTGTGTTCAACGCAACCTGCAAGCCCTTCAGCGTCTCAAACTGTCCCAGCGTAGCATTCAGCTCATTCAGCTTTCCCATGAGTTCGAGCACCTTTATTTGAGCATCTGTAAGCTCCTGATTCTTCTGTGCAATCAGCTCTTCCAGGCGCACTTTCTCCTGTCGTTTCCCCGGCAGCTGATCATATGCGTCAGGCACCTCACCCATTGCCTTGCTCAGCGCGGCCATAAACGCATTTTTATCGCCGTTAAACTGCTCAGAGGCAATGGTAAAGAGCTTATCGGCAGTCTCGGTCAGTACACCCTGACCATTATTCCATGCCTCGATGGCGTCTTTCAGCTCCCTATTTTTTATTGTCTGGCCGCCTGTCAGTGTTACGATGGTGTCTTCCCACTCGGAAATGGTGAATTGCAGTTCGGTGAGCGCTGAATTGTTCGCATTCTGTTCCGTTAATGCTTGTCCCAGCACGCCGCCAATTTCCGCGATCGTCTGGCTTAACTTATTGCTCTCTCTCTCGGCGGCCTCTTTCTCCGCCTTGCACTTGTCCTCATCCTTGCCGTCAATTTTAGACGTGTCAAAGTTCTCAAGCTCTTTCTGCGCCTTGTCCTTGGCCTCCTTGGCTTCCTCGGCCCTCTTCCTGGCGTCCTCTTCGGTGCCCAGGCTGTCAAGCGCTTCCTTTTTATCCTGGACATCCTGGGTCTGCACCGCCAGATCCTTCTGCGCAGCTTCGCTCTCCAGAACCCCGTCAACATTCAGGCCGTCGGCGGCATCCTTCGCCGCGTCCAGCAGGCCCTGGGCGTCGGTCTGGGCTTTTTCGGCGGCCTCCATTGCCGACTGGGCATCCTTCGCCGCGCTTTCCAGCTCCGCGCGTTTGCCGGCGGAGTCGTCCAGCTTCTCCTGCGCGGCGTCCAGCGCCTGCTCAAAGGTCTCCCTGGCCTCGCCCACGGCCGCGTTGTGCGCCTTGGTGATTTCCTCCAGGGCCTTCTGGGCGTCCGCCACAGCGTGCTCGGCCGCGTCGTACGCCTCGTTGGCGGTGGTCAGCGCCTGCTCCGCCTTGGTCACAGCGTCGGCCGCCGTCTCCACGGCGGCGTTGGCAATCTCCAGGGCGGCCTCCCGCTCGGTCAGGGTGCCCGCGTTGGCGACGGTCTGCTGGGCCGTCTCAACGGTCTGCTGGGCGGAGTTGGCGGTATTGACGGCCTCGGCCACCGTGTCGTTCGCCGCGTCCACCACCTTCTCGCTGTCCTTGACGGCCTCCTCGGCCTTGTCGATTTTTCCGGCGGTGTCCTCGTCGATTCCGTCAATGGCCGAACCGGCGGCGTCCTCCGCCTCCTCCACGTCGGTTTCCACCTGCTCCGCGTCTTCCACGACCTCATCGTAGGGATCGCCAAAGGGGGCCTGCGCCGGGTCCTTCGCGTCCTCCGCGAACACGGGCGAGATCATGCTGGCGCACAGCGTCAGGGCTAGGGCGGCAGCCAGTGCTTTTTTTAACATTTTCATTTTCAACTTCCTTTCTTTGCTTTTTTTCGGACGCAAAGAGTCCGGTAACCGAACGGGCATAGCGCGGCGCATACCGCCCCTTAGCCTCTGGTTTTGCGTCTCAGCGTTTCCGCTGATTTGCCTCGCAGCCGAACGGGCACAGCGCGCACTCCGCGCCAAGCCTCTGGCTTTGCGTCCCACAGTTTCCCATGGTTTGCCAAATTGCAACCCGGCGAACATAGCATCGGAAAGGATCCCTTAACCTTAGTCCCGTAGTTTTGCTGTCCCACGGTTTCCCGTGGTTTGCCAAAAACCACTGTCGTTTCACCCCGCCGCCGTCGGCCTTCCGCCGGCAGGCCCCTGCCAGGGTGTACTCGCCTCATTCAGCTTCCTCCCTCCATCTCCCCGTCCGCCCCAGATCCCTTGAAAGTGGACAGAAGGTGGATTCTGCCCACAAAGCACCTTTCCGGCCGCCGTTGACGGCTGGAACGGGGTAAAAAAAGGCGTAAAAACCATGGGAGCGCCCAATCAGGCATAGGTGGCCTCAAATTTTGCATACCTTTTTTGTAAATTTGCTAATTTTGAAAAACACGCTTCCCCTACCGGGGGTTTATGTTATAATAAAAAATGTCTTAATGCACCCTGTTTGACCGGGTGCAGGGAGCTTTGATGTAAGCAAAGGCGACAGAATCCACCTTTTGTCTACAATGCCGAAGCCGCTAACACACCAGCCCCAGCCGTTCCAGCTGCCGGGCGTGCTCCGTCCCCGCGGTGAGCAGGTAAATGCGGGTGGTGTTGATGGACGCGTGCCCCAGCACGTCGGCCAGCTTGACGATATCCCGGGTCGCCCGGTAGAAGGCGGAGGCAAACAGGTGGCGCAGGTTGTGGGGGAACACCTTGGACGGCTCCACCCCCGCCCGCTGGCACAGTCCCTTCATCTCCCGCCAGATCTGCTTCCTGGACAGGCTTGCGCCGCCCCTGGTGAGGAACACCTCGCCGGAGGCGGTTTTGTTCCTCCCGGCGTATTTCAGCAGCTTCCTGCACAGCTTCCCCGGCAGCAGGATGGTGCGGATTTTCCCCTTGAGGGCCGCGTCCGCCCGTCCCCGCCGCGCCGCCTCCACCGTGACGAAGCGCAGCTCCGAAACCCGGATGCCGGTGGCGCAGATGGTCTCCAGCAGCAGGGCCAGCCGCTCCCGGCCCCCCTCCCGGGCCGCGGACAGCAGCCGCTGGTATTCCTCCCGGGTGAGCTCCTTGGACTCCTCCCGGAAGGCGCGCCGCTGGAGCCTGAGCAGCCTTGCCCGGCACTCCTCCCAGCCCAGAAAGCGGAACAGCCCGTTCAGCGCCGACAGCTTGGCGTTCACGCTCACCGGCGACTGCCCCATGGCCAGCAGATGGGCTTTCCACGCCGATACCGCCTCCCGGCTCACCGCCGCGTCCCCCAGCCATGCGGCAAAGGCCCGCCCATCCCGCAGATATTTTTCCACCGTGGACGGCGCCCGCTCCTCCTGAATCAGATACGCCCGGTAGGCGCTCAGCCCACGCCCGTCCAACCGTCGCTCACACATGCCCGATACCTCCAGTATGGTAAATGCTATGGCCACCGCACATCAAAAGAATCCTTTGACATCTGCGGCGCGCCTGCGCCGCAGGGGCCGCAAGGCGGCCTGCGTTGGACTTCATAGGCAAAACACAGCCCATAAAATGGCTTGCGGGCTTTGCCCGCCTTGAAAGCCGTCAGCCGGTTTTCAAGGGTTTTGACCATACTAGTGTACCATATTGGGGGAAAAATAATCCGCAGCGGGCACAGGAACGCGGAAAAGCGAATGTGACAACATCACGGAAGCCGGCGGGGAAATCCGCTAGAATAGGCCCATCAACAAAAAAGCAGGAGGATAAGATCATGTACGCTGTCAATATCAATGAAACCAATTTTTCCGATGAGGTCATCCGTTCCGACCGGCCCGTTCTGCTGGACTTCTGGGCCCCCTGGTGCGGCCCCTGCCGCATGGTGGGGCCCATCGTGGAGGAAATCGCCCAGGAGCGTACCGACATTAAAGTGGCCAAGGTCAACGTGGACGAGCAGCCGGAGCTGGCGGGCCGGTTTGGCGTCATGGCCATCCCCGCGCTGGTGGTGATGAAGGACGGCAGGATCACCAGCCAGGCCGCCGGGGCCCGCCCCAAGGCCCAGATTCTGGCCATGCTGTAAGGGGGGCTCCGCCATGGGATTTTTTGACTTTCTGAAGGGCCCCGATATCAATCAGGGCGTCCAGGAATACGGCGCCGTCCCCGGCGCCGTGCTGCTGGACGTGCGCACCCCCCAGGAATACCGGGAAGGCCACATCCCCGGCAGCGTCAACGCGCCGCTCCAAGCCCTCGGCGGGGCGGGGCGCGTCCCCGCCGGGAAAGACGTTCCCCTGTTCGTATACTGCCACAGCGGCGCACGCAGCCGCCAGGCGGTCAGCCTGCTGGCCCGGATGGGCTATGCCAACGTAAAAAATATCGGCGGAATCGCCGCATACAGGGGAAAGGTGGAGTGCTGAAATGAAGGTTGTGATCATCGGCGGCGTGGCGGGGGGCGCTACGGCGGCGGCCCGCATCCGCCGGCTGGATGAGCAGGCGGAGATCGTGGTGTTTGAGCGCTCTGGGTATATCTCCTACGCCAACTGCGGTCTGCCCTACTACATCGGCGGGGTCATCGAGGACCCGGAGGCCCTGACCCTCCAGACGCCCGAGAGCTTTTTCTCCCGCTTCCGGGTGCATATGCGGGTGCGCCACGAGGTCACCGCCATCCGCCCGGAGCAAAAAACCGTCTGTGTCAAAAACCTGGACACCGGCGAGAGCTTTGAGGAGAGCTACGACAAACTGATCCTCTCCCCGGGCGCAAAGCCCACCCAGCCCAGGCTGCCCGGCTCCGGCCTGCCCAATGTGTTCACCCTGCGCACGGTGGAGGACACCTTCCGCATCAAGGACTATATCCAGAAAAACCATCCCGCGTCCGCCGTGCTGGCGGGGGGCGGCTTCATCGGCCTGGAGCTGGCGGAAAACCTGCGGGAGCTGGGGCTGGAGGTCACCATCGTCCAGCGCCCCCGCCAGCTGATGAACCCCTTTGACCCGGACATGGCGGCCTTTATCCACGGCGAGGTGCGCAGGCACGGGATAAAGCTGGCCCTGGGGCGCACGGTGGAGGGCTTTGCGCCCCACGGCAGCGGCGTGGACGTGCTGCTCAAGGACGAGGCCCCCCTCCACGCCGGCTTGGTGGTGCTGGCCATCGGCGTCACTCCGGACACCGCCCTGGCCAGGGACGCGGGCCTGGAGCTGGGGCTCAAGGGCAGCATCGTGGTCAATGACCGCATGGAGACCTCCGCGCCCGGCATCTACGCGGTGGGCGACGCCGTGCAGGTAAAGCACTCTGTCACGGGGGAGGACGCGGTGATCTCCCTGGCCGGGCCCGCCAACAAGCAGGGGCGGATCGCGGCGGACAACATCTGCGGCGGCGGCAGCCGCTACCTGGGCAGCCAGGGCAGCAGCGTCATCAAGGTGTTCGGCCTCACTGCCGCGGCCACGGGTGTCAACGAGACCAACGCCAAAAAGGCGGGGCTGGCGGCGGACAAGGTGGTATTGTCCCCTATGAGCCGCGCGGGCTACTATCCCGGCGGGCGGGTGATGACCATGAAGGTCGTCTTTGAAAAGGAGACTTACCGGCTTCTGGGCGCCCAGATCGTGGGCTATGAGGGGGTGGATAAGCGCATTGACGTGCTGGCGACGGCCATCCGCGCGGGGCTGAAGGCCACCCAGCTGAAGGACCTTGACCTGGCCTACGCGCCGCCCTACTCCTCCGCCAAGGACCCGGTGAATATGGCGGGATTCATGGTGGACAACATCGCCGGCGGCGTGCTCCGGCAGTGGCATCTGGAGGACGTGCCCGCCCTGCCCCGGGACGGCAGCGCGGCGCTGCTGGACGTGCGCACCCCCCAGGAATTTGGACGGGGGCATGTGGAGGGGTTCCAAAATATCCCCGTGGACGAGCTGCGGGAGCGGCTGGGCGAGCTCGAACCGGGCAGGCCGGTCTATGTCATGTGCCAGAGCGGCCTGCGCAGCTACATCGCCTGCCGCATTCTGGCCGGGCATGGCTTTACCGCTTACAATTTCTCCGGCGGCTACCGGTTCTACGACGCCGTGACCCATGACCGCTGTCTGATTGAGCGGGCTGCGGCCTGCGGCATGGACCAATAGGGCACAAAAAAACAGCCCCGCGCATCCTTGAGAAGAGGATACGCGGGGCTCTTTATGTATCCCGCAGGCCGGCCAGCCTGCCCTCGTCTAAAATTTCCACACAGCCCCGGGCCAGCTTCACCATGCCCTCGCCCTGAAAATAGCGCAGCATCCGGGTGACCACCTCCCGGTGGGTGCCCAGATGGTTGGCGATGGCCTCGTGGGTAAGGCGCAGCACCGCCGAGCCCTCAATGGCGGACTCCTCCAGCAGGAAGGCGGCCACCCGCTTGTCCAGGCTCTTCCACATAACCTGCTCCATGAGCCACATGACCTCGGAAAACCGCGCCGCCATGATCTCGTTGGTGTAATTGGCCGCGGGGGCGGACTGCTCCATCACCTGCCGGTACGCCTCCGCCGGGATCACCCAGAGCCGGGTGTCCTTTTCCGCCTGGATGGTGATGTCAAACTGAGCGCTGCGCATCATGCAGGAGGCGGAAAACAGGCACAGGTCCCGGTCAAACAGCCGGTATACCGTGATCTCCCGCCCCTCCTCCGAGAGGATATAGGCCCGGAGCTGGCCGGAGCGCACCAGCAGCAGCCCGGTACAGTCCGCATCCCCGTTGTGGAGCACGGTCCCTCTTTTGACCTCCCGCCGGGCCAGGCTGCCCAGGATCAGCTCCTGATGGGCAGGCGCCAGCTGATCCCAAATCGGGAAATAGCTTTGAAAGTCCATACAGCCTCCTTCTTATTATACAACCAGTATAGGCTATCTGCCATGATATGTCAAACATACAAAAAGAATTTCCAAAAATTTCTTGCCGGGGCGGGCCCGCCCCAGGGGAGCGGCCCGCTTGGAATCAGGGGGCGGCCGCCCGCTCAGGGCAGCCGCCCGCGTGTGTCACAGCTCCCTGCGCCCGTTCTCCTCCCGCATTCTCTGGTGGAGGCACGCCAGCGCGTCGGACAGCCCCCCCAAGTGGTCGATGAGCCCCAGCTTCACCGCCTCCTTGCCGTAGATGACGCTGCCCACATCGGCGGCCATCTCCCCGGTGTTGAGCATCAGGTGCTCAAAGTCCTTCCGGCTGATGCGGCTGTTGCGGGTTACGAAGTCGCAGATGCGGTCCTGAATGCGCTCGAAGTAGTGGAAGGTCTGGCTCACCCCGATGACCAGCCCATTAAGCCGCACCGGATGGATGGTCATGGCCCCGGAGGGGACGATAAAGGACTCCTTGGCCGCCACCGCCAGGGGCACGCCGATGGAGTGCCCTCCCCCCAGCACCAGGGACACCGTGGGCTTGCGCATCCCGGAGATCATCTCCGCGATGGCAAGGCCCGCCTCAATGTCGCCCCCCATGGTGTTGAGCAGAATGAGCAGGCCGTCCGCCTCGTCGCTCTCCTCCACGGCGGTGAGCAGGGGCAGAACGTGCTCATACTTGGTGGTCTTTGCCCCGGATCGCTCCTCCTGGTGGCCCTCAATGGTACCTACGATGGTCAGGGTATGAATGGTGCCGTCTTTCGTCTTGACGGTGCTGGAACCCAGATCCACAATGTCCTGCCGGAGCTGGTCCTGCTCCTCGTTTTCGCCGTTTTCCGGCGGTCTGGTCTCCTCAGTCATGGAAAAACCCCCTTTTGCGGTAGCTTTTCCGCAAAAGGGGGTTTCTATCCGTTACAGCGGGTCCAGGACCATGAGGATCTCGTCGCTGTCTGCCTCGTCCACCTCGCCGGTGTGGCGGAAGCCCAGCTTTTCATACAGCAGCCGGGCGGGCTCGTCCCCCTCCACATAGCACAGGCTGACCTGGGAATAGCGGCCGTCCGCCCGCATCTCGTCCAGGGCCAGCCGGGCGGCGGCCTCGCCGAAGCCCCGGCGCTGATACCGCCGGTCGATGAGCAGATGGCTGAACACGTACTCCCGGTCCTCGGGCCAGTCGTAGTAAAGCAGCATGCCCACCGGGGTATCGCCGTCCAAAATCAGCCTTGCCTGGGCCCTGCGCTCCCGGTAGGCGTAAGCCCGGGCCAGAATGCCGGTGGAGCTGCCCACGAACCGCTGCTGATCCTCCCGGACGGCCAGCTTATGCCGCCAGTTGTCCGGGCCGATGGGTTCCAGGCGGACCGCGCTCACCCCTGGTACACCGCCTTGCAGGCAGCATAGGTCATATAGCAGTCCAGCTTGGACACGGTCTCAAAGGGGGAGTGCATACTCAGTACAGGTACGCCCGCGTCCAGGGTGTCGATGTTGCGGTTGGCCATGTAGCAGGCCACGGTGCCGCCGCCGCCCTGGTCGGCCTTGCCCAGCTCCGCCATCTGCCACAAAATGCCCTTGTCGTCCAGCAGGCGGCGGACATAGGCCACCACCTCGGCCCCGGCGTCGGAGGCGCCCCCCTTGCCCCGGGAGCCGGTGTACTTGCACAGGCCCACGCCGTAGTTCACCCGGGCGGAGTTGTTCTTCTCATACACCTCGGCAAAGTTGGGGTCGAAGGCCGCCGTCACGTCGGTGGACAGGCAGAAGGATTTCTCCAGGCACACCCGCAGGGGCACCTTCTGGCTGGCGCACAGGTCGCCCACGAAGGTCTCAAAGAAGGCGGACTGCATCCCGCTCACGCCCTCGGAGCCGATCTCCTCCTTGTCCGCCAGCACGCACACCGCGGTGCGCACGGGCACGCCCTCCAGGTCCAGCAGGGCCTTCAGCCCCGCGTAGCCGCACACCCGGTCGTCGTGGCCGTAGGCCCCGATGAGGGAGCGGTCGAAGCCGATGTCCACCGCGTTGAAGGCGGGGACGGCCTCGATCTCGGCGGAGATAAAGTCCCCCTCCCGGATGCCGTAGTGCTCGTAGAGCAGCTTCATCACCGACAGCTTCACCCGGTCCTTGCCGTCGTCGTCCTTGAGGGGGCGGCTGCCCACCAGAATGTTCAGGCTCTCGGCGGGGATGGCCTCGCCCAGGGGCTTTTTAGCCTGGTCGGAGCCCAGGTGGGGGAGCAGGTCGTCGATGGTGAACAGCGGGTCGCCGGGGTGGGAGCCCACCGCCACGCGGACGATGGAGCCGTCCTTCATGGCCACCACGCCCCGCAGCTCCAGGGGGATGGTCACCCACTGGTACTTGCGCACGCCGCCGTAGTAGTGCGTCTTAAAAAAGGCCAGCTCGCTGTCCTCATAGAGGGGGGTGGGCTTCAGATCCAGCCGGGGGCTGTCGATGTGGGAGGCGGTGATGGACACGCCCTGATCCAGCGGCGCGGAGCCGATCACGGCCAGGCTGAGGGCCCGGCTCCGGTTCACCCGGTACACCTTGGCCCCGGGCTGGAGCTCCATGCCCCGCTCCATGGGGACAAAGCCGGCGGCCTGGGCCAGCTCCACCGCGTAGTCCACGCAGTCCCGCTCCGTCTTACCCCTGTCCAGGAAGGCTTTATAGCCCTCGCAGTAGTCGGCAATCGCCCGCTCCGTGGCCTCGTCCACCACATCCCAGCCGTTTTTCTTCTCGTTCAGCAGCGCCTCCCGCAGCTGCTGGCCCGGCGTTTTCTCTTCCATGTCAAATGTCCTCCTTGTAAATGATGTGTGTCAGCAGGGCCCGGGCCCGGGCCTCAAACCCGGCCAGGTCCCCGTCGTTGCGCAGGGTATAGGTGCAGTGCTGTTCAAACCAGGAGCCAGGCTTCTGCGCCCGAATCCGGGCGCGGGCGTACTCCTCGGGAATGCCCTCCCGGGCCATAATCCGGGCCGCCCGCGCCTCCTCGGGGGCGGTGACGGCCACCGTCACATGGCACAGCGCCCCCGCCCCGCTCTCCAGCAGGGCGACGGCGTCCAGGGCAATGGCAGGGCGGCCCTGCGCCCCGGCCTGGGCAATGAGCATTTTCAGCTCGGCGATGATGTGCCGGTGGGTGATGGCGTTGAGGTCGCCCAGCGCCTGGGCGTCCCCAAATACAATAGCACCAAGCGCCTTCCGGCGCAAGCCCCCGGCCCCGTCAAATATTTCCCCGCCGAACCGGGCGCGCAGCTCCTCCCGCAGGGGCGCGCTGGCGCGCAGCAGCCCGTGGTACACCGCGTCGCAGTCCGCCACCGCGCCCCCCATATCCTGAAGGACGTTCAGCACAGTGGTTTTGCCCGCCCCGGTGGGGCCTGTGATGCCGATCACCGTCATGAAAGCGCCCCCTGTCCCAGCACAGCCTCAATTTTTTCCCGGCCCAGCCCGCCCTGGCGCAGAATGCGGTAGGGCGTGGCGGTCAAATCCAGGATGGTGGATTCCACGCCCACTGAGCAGGGCCCACCGTCCAGCACTGCGTCAATGTTCCCGCCAAGCTGGGCCAGCACGTCATTCGCCGACTTGGGGCTGGGCTGCCCGGACAGGTTGGCGGAGGGACAGGCCAGCGGCCTGTCCAGCGCTTTGATGACCGCCAGCGTATCCGGGTGGTCGGGGCAGCGCACCCCCTGGGTCCCGCCCCCGGCGGGGACGATGGAGGGCAGGGCGCTGTTCCCCCACAGGATCATGGTCAGCGGTCCCGGCCAAAACGCCTCCGCCAGCCGGTAGGCGTCCCCTGGTATATCCCGGCAGACGGTCTCCACCATGCCCATACCGTCCACCAGCACGTTCAGGGGCTTTTGCTCCGGGCGGCCCTTGGCGTCGTAGACGGCCCGCACCGCCCCCTTCTGCGTCGCGTCGGCGGCAAGGCCGTATACCGTCTCGGTGGGGAGGGCCACCAACTTGCCCTGCCGGAGCAGAGATGCCGCCTGTTGGACGTCATCACTTGTCAGATATAGAGTGTTCACGCTGTGTTCCCCGCTTTCCGAGCTTGATGGTGCAATAGACGGCCAGCGCCAACATGACCAGGAGCGTGATCCCGGTCAAAACCGCCTGTACGGCGATTTCTCGGCAGTTTTCGACCAGATAATAGACGCCGTCATAGTCAGGGTCGAGCACGTCCGGCAGGTGCTGAACGAGATAGGAGCAGAAGAGGTACTCGAAGAATGCGAGGACCACCGCGACCGGCCAGCAGACTGTACAGCCAACGGTGAGACGGCTGCGTTTGGGTAGCTTCCTGGCGAGAAGGATGGACAGCGGCAGCAGGAGCAGGAGGGGAACGCCGAGAAAGGATGCCAGCGCCCCGGCGATTTCAAAATCCTCCGCCAGATGCAGATTATAGCCTGCCTCCCAGTCATAGCCGTACCGGAGAACGTCCGGCAGGAGCTTGAAAAGCCACCAGAGGTCGGCCAGCTCCAAAAGAGCAAAAAACGCTGTGGCCAGCCAGCATAGGACGCAGCGGATCACGCTGCCGGTTTCTGCCACATCCTCACCGCCCACCGCCCTTCGCCGGGCCTGTGCATTCTGATCGGGACCGGAGTTCAGAAGCTGCCCCGGGCGTTCAATGACATAGTCCGCCCCGGCGCCCTCCAGCTCCGGCCTGTCCCGGAAGCCCCACAGCACGCCCACCACCGTCAACCCGCCGTTTTTGCCCGTGTGTACATCCACGTCGCTGTCGCCTACAAACAGGGTGGTTTCGGGTTTTGCTCCGATTTCCTTCATCATGGCGTGGAGCAGGGTGGGGTCTGGTTTCAAAGGCGCGTCGGGAAGCGCGCCCTGCACGTACTCAAATACGCCGGGGAAATAGTGCTCCACCACCGGCCCGGCCAGGGCGTGGGCCTTGTTGGACAGCACCGCCATGTGGATTCCCGCGCCCTTCAGCGCGGCCAGCAGCTCCGGAATGCCGGGGTAGGGGGCGGTTTTGTCCGCCTTGTGGTCGTTGTAGTAGGCGGAAAACTCCGCCAGCGCCCCGGCCAGCTCGTCCTCCCCCAGCCCGTCCGGGGTGAAGCGGGACACCAGATTGGGGATGCCGTTGCCCACCATGCGCTTGTAGGCGTCCACTGTGTGGACGGGCCAGCCGTGGGCGGCGCACACATGGTTGCCCGCGTCCGCCAGGTCGTCGATGGTGTTCAGCAGGGTGCCGTCCAGGTCAAAAATGATATGCGTATACATGGCCTCAGCTTCTCTCCGCTAATTGTTCCGCCTGTCTGGCGGTGGTCAGCGCGTCGATGATATCGTCCAAATCGCCGTCCATCACCGCGTCCAGCTTGTACAGCGTCAGCCCTACCCGGTGGTCGGTGAGCCTCCCCTGGGGGAAGTTATAGGTGCGGATGCGCTCGTTGCGCATCCCGCTGCCCACCTGGCTGCGGCGGTTCTCGCCATACTCCGATTCTATGCGCTCCTGCTCCCGGTCGTAGAGGATGGAGGCCAGCAGGCGCATGGCCTTCTCCCGGTTCTGGAACTGGGAGCGCTCCTGCTGGCACTCCACCACCGTCCCCGTGGGCCGGTGGATCAGGCGCACGGCGGAGGAGGTCTTGTTGATGTGCTGGCCCCCCGCCCCGGAGGAGCGGAACACCTGCATCTCCACATCGGCGGGGTTGATCTGTACGTCCACCGTCTCCATCTCGGGCAGCACAGCCACGGTGGCGGTGGACGTGTGGACGCGCCCGCCGGATTCCGTCTCCGGCACCCGCTGGACCCGGTGGACGCCGCTTTCAAATTTGAGGCGCGACCAGGCCCCGTCCCCCTCCACGGTGAAGGAGATCTCCTTCACGCCGCCCAGCTCCGTCTCGCTGACGGAATTGATCTCCACCCGCCAGCCCCGCTTTTCCGCGTACATGGTGTACATTCGGGTGAGGGAGTGGGCAAACAGGGCGGATTCCTCCCCTCCCACCCCGGCCCGGATCTCCATAATGACGTTTTTGCCGTCGTTGGGGTCCCGGGGAAGGAGAAGCACCTTGATTTCACGCTCCAAGCGCTCAACATCCCCTTTGGCCTGGGCCAGCTCAGCCTGGGCCAGTTCTCTCATCTCCGGATCAGACAAGAGTTCCTCCGCCCCGGCCAGGTCGCTCCGGGCCTTGCACAGCGCCCGGTAGGCGCTGACCAGCGGCTCCAGCTCCTTCTGCTCCCGGTTCAGCCTGGAAACCAGCTCCGGGTCGGAATAGGTCTCGTTGGCGGCCAGGCGAGCCTCCAGCTCCTGGTAGCGCAGCTCTATGTTTTTCAGGTTATCCTGCATTTCATCACCTTATTTATCGGTCGAACAAAAAAGATTTCACCAGCGCCAGCGGCTCCCGGAAGAACATCTGCACCGCCGAGGGCGCGTGGCTCACCGGGGCGGCCAGCGTGGAAACGTACTGGCCGCCGTACGTCTCACCCCGCAGCGCCTGGGCACGGGCCCGGTTCCAGAGCAGCTCAATCCGCGCCAGATGAAAGCCGCTGGACACCAGCAGCACATCGTCGGTGAGCTCCCACCCCTCCCGCTCCATGAGGGCAAAGGTGTTGTTGATATTCTGCCAGGTGTTCCGGGACTTGTCCTCCATGTAGATATTCGCCCCGTCCACCCCATGGGCGGTGAGGTAGTCGTACATCCCCCGGGCCTCGGACACGTGCTCGTCGTCCCCCTTGCCGCCGGTGACCACGATTTTGATATCCGGGTGCGCCTCCCAGTAGGCCAGGGCGGTGTCCAGCCTGTCCTTGAGCAGAACAGACGGCCCATCCCGGCGCATCTGGCAGCCAAAGACCACCATGACCTTGGGCGGGGGGTTCTCCACCACCCGGTCCCGGCTGTGGACGGCGATGACGAGCTCCAGCGCCCCGAACAAGACCAGCCCCAGCCCCAGCAGTAGCAGCGCCGCCGCCAGCCAATGCCTCTTTTTCCGCCGGGGGCTGTCCCCCCGGTAGCTTTTGTAGTCCATGTCCCTGTGTTACCCCTTTGCCTCTTCCAGCTCCGCCGCCAACCGCTCCCACTGGGCGTACAGGCGGGCCAGCTCGTCTTCCGCGGCCTCCCTCTCCCTGTACACGTCCTGGAGCCGCAAGTAATCGGACGCGGCCTCCTGGGCCTCCTGGGCCAGCTCGTCCAGCCGCACCTCCGCCCGCTCCACCGCCCGCTCGGCGGCCCGGACCTGCTTTTCCAGCTCCTTGGTTCCACCTGGGCGTTTGGGCTTGTCCTCTTTTGGTTTCTCTGTCTCAGCAGTGGCGGGCTTCGCGTTTTTCAACTGCTCCTGCCGCTCCCGGTACGCCCGGAACTCCGTGTACGTGCCGCGGAAGTCGGTGATGGCCCCGTTTTCCAGCATCCACACCCGGGTGGCAAACTTCTCGATGAAATAGCGGTCGTGGGAGACGAACAGCAGGTTGCCGCCGTACTCCTCCACCGCCTCCTCGATCCACTCCCGGGAGTCGATGTCCAGGTGGTTGGTGGGCTCGTCCAGAATCAGCAGGTTGATCCGGCTGTCCATGAGCATACAAAGGCGCAGGCGGGACTGCTCCCCGCCGGACAGGGCGGACACCTCCTTGAACACGTCCTCCCCCCGGAACTTGAAGGAGGCCAACCGGTCCCGGGCCTCCTGGGTGGTGCAGTTCTGGGCGTAGAGCATGGTGTCCACCAGGTTGCGGTCGGGCCGGTCAAAGCGGATGATCTGGGGCAGGTAGCCGGTGCGGACGGAGGGCCCCAGGTAGATGGAGCCGGAGTCGGGGGCCTCCTCCCCCATGATGAGCTTGATGAAGGTGGATTTGCCGGTGCCGTTGTCCCCCAGCAGGGCGATGCGCTCCCCGCCCGCCACCTCCAGGTTAATGTGCTCGAACAGGGTGCGCGCCCCAAAGGACTTTTTCAGCTCGGTGACCACCAGGGCCTCGTCCCCGTGGAACTCCCGCTCGCCGAAGCGGGTGGCCAGCCTGCGCTCCTTTGTGGGCTTGTCGGTGGTGCGCATGCGCTCGATGCGCCGCTCCATGTTGATGGCCCGTTTGTACTGCTTGTCGTTGCCTTTAAATGCCCACAGGCGCATCTGCTCCGCCGCGGCCTCCAGCTGGGCGATTTTGGCCTGCTCCTTCTCGTACTGCTTGAGCCGCTCCTGATACCGGCGCTCCTTTTCCTCCACATAGAAGGAGTAGTTGCCGGAGTAGAGCTCCGCCCTGCCGTCCTGGATCTCCGCCACCCGGCGCACCACCTTGTCCAGAAACCAGCGGTCGTGGGAGATAGCCAGCACCGTGCCCTTGAACCGCTCCAGATAGCCCTCCAGCCATTCGGTGGCGTTCAGGTCCAGGTGGTTGGTGGGCTCGTCCAGCAGCAGGATATGGGTGTCCTCCAGAATGAGCCGGGCCAGGTTGATCCGGGTTTTCTCCCCGCCGGACAGCGCGTCGAAGGGCCGGGAGCGCATGTCCTGCCCAATGCCCAGGCCGTTGCAAACCTTGTTCAGGCGCGTCTCGGCGTCGTAGCCACCCCCCAGCTCAAAGGCGGCGGTGAGCTGGTCGTACCGGGCCATCACGGCGGGGTCGGCCCCCTCCCCCATCCGGGCGGCCAGCGCCCCCAGCTCCTCCTCCATGGCGCGGAGGGGAGCGAAGGCGGTGTCCAGCACATCCCGCACGGTATACCCCTCCGGGTATACCGGGATCTGGGAGATGAGCCCCAGCCGCTTGCCCGGGGCGATGGCGATGGTACCCTCGTCGGGGTGGACCTGGCCGGTCATCATGCGGAAGATGGTGGTTTTGCCCGCGCCGTTGCGGCCCAGCAGGCCCACCCGCTCCCCCTCCTCAATCTGGAGGGAGAAGCCGTCCAAAATTCGTTTGCCGACCTCGAACTCCTTCACCAGGCCGGTGAGCTGTATGTCAATCATGGGTAAAAATTCTCCTTGCGCCGGGCTTCAGTGGATTTTTCTATTGCGGGACATTGGTCAAGAGGAAATCTACAATTTTCTCAAACGCCATGGACCGGGACGCCTTTACCAGGATGGTCACCCCCGCCCGCACCTCCCGGGACAGGGCGTTTCTGGCCGCGTCCAGGGTGGGGAAGTAGTCCGCCTGGGCCAGCCCCGCCTCCTGGGCGCCCTCGGCCATGAACCGGGCCAGCTCCCCAATGGCGATGAGCCGGTCCGCCCCGGACTGGGCGAAGTAGCCCCCCACCGCCCGGTGGAACTGCTCGGAGCCGGGGCCCAGCTCCTTCATGTCGCCTACCACCGCCACCTTCCGGCGGCCCTGGGCGTCCCCCAGCACGGCGGCGGCGGCTCGCATGGACTGGGGGTTGGCATTGTAGGCGTCGTTCAAAATCACGATGTCGCCCTTGCAGCGCACAATGTTCATCCGCATTTTGGTGGGCAGGAAGGCCCCGATGCCCCGGATGATCTCGTCCGGGGCCATGCCCAGCGCCTCGGCCACCGCGGCGGCCATGAGGGTGGGGTAGATCATGTGGCTGCCCAGGGCGGGGATGTTGGCCTCGAACTGGCTGCGGGGGGTCTTGACCCGGCAGAACAGGTGGCCCGCGCCGTCGCTGGAAAGATCCCGCGCGGTGTAGTCCAGCCCCTCGCCCTCCCCCACGAACACAGTGCGCTGGGCCAGGGTCCCCTCCAGGGAGGCCAGCAGGGGGTCGTCCCCGTTGAGGATAGCCAGCCCGTCCCGCTTCAGGTGGGGGAAGATCTCGCACTTGGCCTTGAAGATGTTCTCCCGGCTGCCCAGGTTCTCAATGTGGGCGTCGCCGATGTTGGTAATGAGCGCCATGTCCGGCTCCACCAGCCGGGCCAGGTTGTCGATCTCCCCGGCGTGGTCCATGCCCAGCTCCACCACGCACACCTCATGCTGCGCCTCCAGCCTGAGCAGGGTGAGGGGCACGCCGATGTCGTTGTTGAAATTCCCCTCCGTTTTGTGGACGCAAAACCTTGCCCCCAGCACCGCCGCCGTCATATCCTTGGTGGTGGTCTTCCCCACCGAGCCGGTGACGGCGATGAAGGGGATGGGAAACAGCTTTTTGTAGTAGCGGGCCAGCTCCCACAGGGCGCGCTGGGTGGAGCGCACCTTGATGTAAAACCTGCCGGGCAGGTAGCTCTCCCGCTCCCGGGCGGTGAGGCAGCCCGCCGCCCCCGCCTCCAGCGCCGCTTGGATAAAGGAGTGGCCGTCGAACCGCTCCCCCTCCAGGGGGATAAACAGGCAGCCGGGGGTGATATTCCGGCTGTCGGTGCTCACCTGGACCGCCTGGGCGTCCAGATCGTCAAAGTCCCCCAGCAGGGTGCCGTTCACCGCTTCCAGCAGCTGTCTCAATGTCAGTGCCTGCATAAGTGGCGCTCCTCTCATTTCCCAATTATCGCCGTACCGCCTTGTCCCCCGGTTTGGCCGCACGACCGGGTCTCGTTCCTTTCGTCCCGCTTCACAAGCAGAACCGCAGCGGGCCTGCGGGCCCGCAAATCTCCCCCTGGGGTTCTACCGTCCCGCCGCCCGGGCCGCCAGGGACGCTTTTATAATGCGCTCGCACAGCTCGCCATAGCCGATGCCCGCCGCCGCCGCCTCCTGGGGCAGCAGGCTGGTGGGGGTCATGCCGGGCAGGGTGTTGATCTCCAGGAACCAGGGGACGCCGTCCCCGGTGACGATGAAATCGGCCCGGGCGTACACCGACAGCCCCAGCGCCCGGAACACCGTCAGCGCCGCCTCCCCCAGCCTCTGCTCCCACTGGGCGGGGATGGGGGCGGGGGTGATCTCCTCAGCCGCCCCGGGCTGGTACTTGTTCTCATAGTCATAAAAGCCGGCCTTGGGAATGATCTCGATGGAGGGCAGGGCCTTGTCCTCCAAAATGCCCACCTGGATCTCCCGCCCGGCTATGTACTGCTCCACCACGCACACCCCGCCGTAGGCCAGCGCCCCGGCCAGGGCGCCGGACAGCTCCTCCCTGCGGTGGACGATGGACACCCCGATGGACGAGCCGGAGGCCGCCGGCTTGACCACGCAGGGGACCTCCAGCCGGGCGGCCAGGGCGGGGATATCGTCCTGCGTATACCGCACCAGCTCCCACCTGGGGGTGGCCACGCCCAAGGGGGCAATCAGCTTTTTGGTCAGGTCCTTGTCCATGGCGATGGCGCTGCCCAGGTGGCCGGCCCCGGTGTAGGGGATGCCCATCAGCTCGAAGGCGGCCTGCACCCGGCCGTCCTCCCCGCAGGCGCCGTGGAGGCCCAGGAACACCACGTCCGCCATGCGGCACGCCTCCAGCACGCCCGGGCCGAACAGGCTGTCCCCGCCCCCGCTCCGGGAGGCCCGCACCGCCGCCAGATCCGGGGCCTGGCGGCCGATTTTGGTCAGCTCCGCCGGGATGGGGGCGCAGAACAGGGCCTCGGGGGCCTGCTCCGAGCCCAGGTACATATCAATCAGCGCGGCCTGGTGCCCCCGCTCCCGCAGCGCGGCGCACACCTTGCACCCGCTGGACAGCGACACGTTGCGCTCATCGCTGAGCCCGCCGGCCAAAACAACAATTTTCATAAAGCGTTCCTCCACCGCAAAGCGATTCTACACCTATTTTATGCTTGAATGTAAATTATACCACAACTCCCCGGGAGAAACAAGGGGGCAGACGAAAGCCCCCGCAGGGCGGGGGCCTCGCCTACAGCAGGTTGGTGAGGGTGGGGAGCTCCGCCTCCACCAGCAGCTCCAGCTGGGTGAGCAGCCGGGCGTTGACGGCGGCGTATTCGGCGCTCTGCTTCTCCTCCCCCTCCAGAAAGGCCAGCGCCTCGTCCAGGGAGATGAGCACGGCGTCGATGTCGGTGTGGCGCAGGGTGGTGTGGAGATAGCCCTCGTGGCCCGTCCAGCGCTCCTTGGCCTGGCGGGTGAGCAGGGCGGCCCCCGCCCAGTCCTCCTGCCGGGCGTGCTGCTGGGCCTGGGTGAGCAGGCCGGTGAGCTGGCTGGTAAAGCCGTGCAGATGCCACACGTGCAGCCCGGACAGGCCGGCCAGAAGCAGGATCAGCGCGATGGAGAGATACAGCCGTCTCATGGTTTCGCCTCCCTTTTGGGTACGCAGCAGGTATTGCCCCCCTCGTCCACCGTGAGCAGGAACGCCTGCCGGTGGGAGTGCAGGCCGTGGGCGGCCAGCTGCTTTTCCAGCCAGCCATGCTCATAGCCCGCCCCCCGCAGGTTGTGCTCCAGCAGCCGCCCGTCGCTGATGATCACCACGGGCAGGCCCGTCTCCTGGACCGCCGCGCCCACCTGGGCGGCGGTGGCGGGCTTGTCGGCGGCATAGGGCAGCACGGACAGCTGCCCGTTGGTCTCCAGCAGGGCGAATTTGATGGATTGGAAGTCGGCATAGCCCTGTATGCGCAGCTCCTCCATCAGCTCGTCCAGGGTGAGGCGGTTCTTTTTCAGCTCCGCCTGCACCACCTGGCCGTTTTCCACCACCACCGAGGGCCGGCCGCACAGCAGGGCACGGAAGCGGATGGACTTGGTGCACAGCACCGAGAGGATGGAGGACAGGGCCAGCAGCACCACGATGGGGATCAGCCCCGACAGCAGCGGGATGCCGTTGTCCTGCATGGGGACGGAGGCCAGGTCGGCGATGATGAGGGTGAGCACCAGCTCGGAGGGCTCCAGCTGGCCGATCTGGTGCTTGCCCAAAAGCCGGATGCCCACGACGATAAACAGGTAGAGCGCCACGGTGCGGATGAGGACGACAAACATGGTAACACCTCGTTTCCCTGATAATATGCGGAAAAACAGGGGGAGATATTCCTGAGAAGCTGTACCAATAGCCGAAGTATTCAGATTCGCGAGTCAAAATTGCGCATGGACAATCCGCGCACAGCCCGGCGCCGGATTTTATCACCGTCTCCCTTGTTTTTTCCCCGAAGATGCGGTAAAATAAAAAACCGTTCCGGGAGGGGGATCGTCATGCGCTATACCCGAATGAGGTTTGACATCTGGCTGTGCCTGCTGCTGGCCTACCTGGCCGGCATGGGGACGGCGAAGCTCACCGGGCTGGTTGTGCCCAGCCTGTACCAGCGCCACGTGGAGGAGCATACCGTGGCCGACGGCGACATCGGCGGCAAGGCGGGGGCGGAGGTGTTCCGCGCCCAGAGCGTGGCCGACCTGCTCAGCCACGACACCTTCACCATTCTCTCCGACGGCATCGAGTACTGCAACCGGGGCGGCGGCTACTACGGCAGCCACTATATGAACGCCGTCACCCTGCCCTCCGGCGAGCTGGTGGCCGCCGTCATCAATTCAGACAGCGTGCAAAGCGAGGGGGACTATTTTTCCGGCGTGAACACCCTGCCCGTGGGCCGGGTGGTGTATGAGGATCTGGAATCCAGCCCCAGCTTTCTCGGCCAGATCGAGTACAGCGAGCCCCTGAGCCGCCATGATTTCTATATCGACATGCTGGGCGGGGGCGGCAAGGCGGCCCAGGAGGACTACGCCGGATGGTATACCGGCACAGTCCAGGCCGTCACCATCCTGGTGTGCTTCCCCCTGCTCCACTCGCTGGGGGCCAAGCTGGGCCTGTTCCCCTTCTTCTTCGCCCCCCGGGCCAAGAAGGGGGAGGAGAAAACAAGCGAGTGGGATTAGGACTTCAGCCCCAAGCGCCGGGCGGCGCACCACAATCATTGAGAAAAGGAGACCAGACCATGAAAACGGACCAAGTGAAGAAAATCAATTACGCCTATCTGCTCAGCTACATTTTGGTGCCGCTGGCCGCGGCCGCGCTGAGCCTGTTCATCGGCTACACCTTCTTCCGGGAGGGCGGCACGGGGGCCGCTATATGTATGTTTATCATCCCCTTTCTGGCTGTGCTCTGGTGGATCTTCGCCCCCAGGAACATTTACAGGCTGGGCAAAAAGCGCATGGTGAAGCAGCTGGACGAGCTGGGCATCGACCGCCGCCAGATCTTCTACAGCGACGGCTGCGTGGTGTCCATGGACATCGCCAAGGGCAAGATCGGCCTGATGTTCTTCTGGAATCCGTTCCAGGTCCAGGTGGTCCCCGCCGCCCGGGTGTCCAGGGCCTGGACGGACGACGGCGCGGGGGGCGCGGGCTTCCTGCGGGGCACCAGCCGGGTGAGCTTCCTGTTTGAGATCGACGGCATCAAAATCCGGGTGAACACCTTCATCTCCAACCAGCGCTGGAAGATGAACGACGAGAAGGTGCTGGAGGGCATCTCCAAGGCGGATCTGTGGGTGCAGGTGCTGGACCAGGCCCGCGGCCAGGGAGAGGGCGCGTGAGATGGGGCTCATTGACAAGCTGTTGCGCAAATACCAGAACGACTGGTGCCGGGAGTGCAATTGCGCCATGGAAAAGGCCCGCAAGCAGCTCTTCGCCCTGCCCGGCGTGAGCGTGGGCCACTATACGGAGCACAAGGACCCGGCGTTTTACCGCAAGAGCCTGCGCATCGTGGACAAAAAGGCGGATATCCCCCCGGGCATGTACGCCTGCGGGGCCATCCAGTACCGCTGCCCCGAGTGCGCCAGGCGGGTCACGGTGCTCGACCCGTTCCTGCCCGTGCGGGACGAGGAAAAGCACGAGGCCGGCGTGGTGTTTTCCGGCGGGGAGCTGGACGACTTCCTGTGGCGGTGAGGGAACGCCGTTTCACGTGAAACATTCGTTTGTAATAATCTAAGAAGCTTTACCAATAGCCGAAGTATTCCGATTCGCGAGCCAAAACTGCCGCTGGCAAGGCGAAACATCGCGGGAATACTTGGTGTATTTCAGGATTTTTCAACGCGGCCGGCGGCAATTTGGGCCGCAAAGCTGGGTGCTGAGGCTATTGTTACAGCTTCTAAACATGAGGAGGGGCGGCCATGGCCCATCAGACTGTGATCGTGCTGGATTTCGGCGGGCAGTATAACCAGCTCATCGCCCGCAGGGTGCGGGAGTGCGGGGTATACTGCGAGGTGAAGCCCTACGCCACGCCGCTGGAGGAGCTGCGGGCCATGGAGCCCATCGGCATCATTTTCACCGGGGGGCCCGGTTCGGTGTATCTGGACGGCGCGCCCCAGGTGGACCCGGCCATTTTCACCTGGGGGACGCCCATTCTGGGCATCTGCTACGGCTGCCAGCTCATGGCCCACCTGCTGGGGGGCCGGGTGAGCCCGGCCCAGGAGGGCAGCGCCCGGGAATACGGCAAGACCGAGACCTGCTTTGACACCCAGTGCACGCTGTTCCGGGGCCTGCCTGAAACGGGGATCACCTGGATGAGCCACGGGGACTATATGGAGAAGGTCCCCGAGGGGTTCCAGCTGACGGCCCGCAGCGCCGCCTGCCCCAGCGTGGCCATCGCCGACGAGGCGCGGGGGTTCTACGGCGTGCAGTTCCATCCCGAGGTAAACCACACCCGGCACGGCACGGACATGCTCCGCCGCTTCCTCTACGACGTGTGCCGCGCGGCGGGGGACTGGACCATGGGCGACTACAAGCGCACCGCCGTCCAGTCCCTGCGGGACAAGATCGGGGCGGGCAGGGTGCTGCTGGCCCTGTCCGGCGGGGTGGACTCGTCGGTGGCGGCGGCCCTGCTGGCCGAGGCGGTGGGGGAGCAGCTCACCTGCGTGTTTGTGGACCACGGCCTCATGCGGAAAAACGAGGGGGACGAGGTGGAGGCCGCGTTCTCCCCATGGGCCATAAATTTCGTGCGCGTGGACGCATCCCAGCGCTTCCTGTCCCGGCTGGCCGGAGCGGAGGAGCCGGAGCGCAAGCGCAAGATCATCGGCGAGGAGTTCATCCGGGTGTTTGAGGACGAGGCCAAAAAGGTGGGGGCGGTGGACTATCTGGCCCAGGGCACCATCTACCCCGACGTGATCGAGTCCGGCGCGGGGGACGCCGCCGTCATCAAAAGCCACCATAACGTGGGCGGCCTGCCCGACTGCGTGGACTTCAAGGAGATTGTGGAGCCCCTGCGGCTGCTGTTCAAGGACGAGGTGCGCCAGCTGGGCCGGGAGCTGGGCCTGCCGGAGTACCTGGTGGCCCGGCAGCCCTTCCCCGGGCCGGGGCTTGCCATCCGGGTGATCGGGGAGGTCACAAGGGACAAGCTGGACACGCTCCGGGAGGCGGACGCCATCTTCCGGGAGGAGCTGGCTAGGGCCGGGGAGGACAAGCGCCTGAGCCAGTTCTTCGCCGCGCTCACCAACATGCGCTCGGTGGGGGTGATGGGGGACGGGCGGACCTATGACTGGGCCATCGCCCTGCGGGCGGTGACCACCGACGACTTCATGACCGCCGACTGGGCCCGGATTCCCTATGAGCTGCTGGACCGGGTGAGCGTGCGCATCGTCAACGAGGTCAAGGGGGTCAACCGGGTCGTGTACGACATCACCAGCAAACCCCCGGCCACGGTGGAATTTGAGTGATGAAATTGCCGCAGGGCACACAGGCGGCGGGCTGTCCAAAGCAGGCCCCGCCTGAAGAGCCAAACGGGCGCGGCATCCGCAATAGGCGGATGCCGCGCCCGTTTTGACCTGTTCTCAGCCCCCGCTCCCCTCCTGATTTTCTGGACCGGCTGCGGCAATCCTCCCGTCCTGGATGCGCACGATGCGGTCCGTCCGCTTGGCCAGCTCCATGTCATGGGTGACCACCACCACGCAGCGCTCCCGCCCATGGGCCAGATCCCGCAGAATGGCGAAAATATTTTGGCTGTTCTCCTCATCCAGGTTGCCGGTGGGCTCGTCGGCCAGGATCAGCTCACTGCCCGCCGCCAGCGCCCGGGCAATGGCCACACGCTGCTGCTCGCCGCCGGACAGCATCCGGGGATAGCGCCCCAGCTGGTCCGGCTGAATGCCCACTGCCGCCAGCTGGGCGGCGGCCTCCTCCTCCGCCTGCCCCTTCGGCCGCTTTTGCAGGTAGAGCGGGTAAGCGGCGTTTTCCAGCGCCGTCAGATGGGCAAAGAGATTGAAGTTCTGGTAGATCACCGATACATTTTTCAGCCGCCACGCATCCCGGTCCAGCTCCGCCGTGGACTGCCCCCGGAAGCGTATGCTGCCCTTCGTGGGCACGTCCAGCCCCGCCAGCAGGGACAGCAGCGTGGTCTTGCCGCTGCCGGAGCTGCCCACGATGGCCGTCATCTGCCCCGTCTCAAAGGCGCAGTCCACCCCGCGCAGGGCATAAACGGTCTGGTACTTTGTCCGATACGTATATTCCACCTGCTCAGCGGTCAAAATCGACATGCGTTATTCCTCCGTTTTCATCAGTTTCATCACACTGCCGCCGGCCGCGATCCCCGCGCACACCGCCGCGCCCAGCAGGAACATCCCCATGACCGCCCCGGAAAAGGCCAGCCCGCCGGAACGCACCTCCAGCCCTGTGGCCTGCGCGGCGCACAGCCCCGCAAGGCCGCCGGTCAGGCCCAGCGCCAGCTGCTCCCCCAGCGCCTGCCCAAAAACGGCGCGGCGGCGCACCCCCAGGCAGCGCATGACGGCGAACTCCCGCGCCCGCCGGCGGTTGACCAGAAATCCGGCGAAAAAGCTGACGCCCCCAATTAAAACCAGAAGCAGCGGCTGTAAGAGCCCCAGCATGTCCAGATTGGAGCGCAGCTCCTCCAGCGACTTCAAATACACCTCGTCGTGCACCAGCACCCCCACCCTGAAGCCGTCCGGCACGGCGTTCATGGAAGGCTCCGCAAAAAACGGGGTGGAGAACAGCTTCTCCTTGCACTGCTCCAGACGGGCGGTGTCCCGGATGTCAAAGGCGCAGCTCTGAATGCTGAACGCATGGCTGCTGCCGTCCCCCCAGCCCATAAAGAAGGGGCAATAAATCACGTCTCCGGGCCCGCCGGACATCCGGCCAATCACCTTTAGGCGGGGGGCGGCCTCTGGATTGGACACCATCACGTCCACATATTCCCCGGCGTCCATGTCATCTGGAATCAGGCAGACCATATCATCCCATTGGAAATCCTCCTCGCTCCACCCCGCGTCCAGGCGAATCTCCGCCCCCTCCAGCCTCGCGTCGCTGTCAAAGCTCAGCACGCGGCACAGCGTCATCCCAAAGGGCCGGGCCAGCTCCCAGTCCACCTTGGCCTTCACGTTGGCCACCGCCTGGTCCATGTCCGCCAGGCTGGGGTCCCGGGCGGCCTTGCGGCCCAGCAGCATCTCCACATAGGCGGTGCTGATGCTCAAATTATCGGCGTTCATGCCCCGCACGTCGGTGAGCGTGCAGTGGATGACGGTGCTGCGCACGGTTTCCTCAATAGACCGCTGCTGCTGAATCACCAGGCTGTGCAGGCCGCAGCCCGCGTACACCCCCAGGGCCGCCACCGCCGCCAGCAGCAGGCTTGCGCCGGGCCGCCGCAGCAGCACCCGAAGCGCCAGCAGCGGCAGGCAGCCCACCACACACTTTTTCTCCCTCAATCCAATTCCTCCTTCACCCCGGCTTCCGGCGCATCAGCCCCCGCCGGGCCGCCAGCGCCGCCCAAACCGCCGCCACAGCGCCCAGCGCCGCCAGCTGTATGAGCGCGCACGCCGCCAGCCCCGGCCAGTCCGGGGCCAGGGACTGGGACAGCACCGCCTCACATACCTTCCCGTACAGCAGGCCCCCCAGGCCGCCGCCGGCCAGCACACCCGCCGCCATCAGCGGCAGCAGCGCGCACAGCATCTCCCCCGCAACCCTGCGCGGGCCGGCCCCCAGCAGCCGCAGGCCCCGCGCTGCCGGCAGCATCCGTCCAAATCCCGCCAGCAGGAACACCGCCCCGCCCGCAACAAACGCCGCCCCGCCCAGCGCCGCCAGCCGCAGGGCGCTGCCCTCCATGGCCTCCACCGACGACCTCATCTCGCTGTAGCCGTAATCGTGGTAGCGGAACCGGTTGGCCGCGCCGTTTTCCGCCATATATGCCTCAAATTCCTCGATAGAGCCGTTTTTCAGCACCAGCGTGTTCAAAAGGGGCGTCACCCTGTCCTCCTCCGCCGCGGCCAGCACCTCCGGGGCCGAACCCTTGGGGGCCAGCACCGTGTCCCCCCGGAAGCTGTGGCCGTCCGGGTCGCAGGGGCGCGTGGGCGTGGAGTACAGCCCCACAATGGTGTACTCCCGCTCCGTGCCCAGGCGGTTTTCCTCCGCCAGGGGCATACAGTGCGTATAGTAAAAGTACGTATATGTAGAAAGAAGCCGTATATATCCCCGAGATGTGGCATAGGCGGGTTTATAGAGATCAAGCGTAAGGGTATCGCCCACTTTCAGGCCATTATATAATGCATAATCCGCCCCCACCAGGCACACCGGGGCCCCGGCGTCGTACTCCTCCTGGGTGATGTACCGCCCCTCCAGCAGGGCGGACTCCTCTTTGCAGAACTGGGACAGGCCCTGGATGTTGTCCGTGAGCAGCACTGCCACGGAATCGTGGCTGCGCTCACAGCAGGGGATGATCTCCTCCCGCCATACCCGGCCCTCCTCCGTCTCCAGAAAGTCCCGCCAGTCCCCCTCGTACTCCGTGTACAGCGGCCAGCTCTCCTCTGGAACTGTAGCCGACCAGTTCAAACCCAGGCTGTTTTGCTTATCGGAGAGCCCCCTTCCGCTCAAATAGAAGTTGGGCACTAGGGGATAGGGCCGCCCCAAGGAATCTGTGGAGAGTGAGGAAGCGCCCGTATCCTTGAGGGGCAGGAATACATCGAACTGCTGCCATGGAAAGTCAGTTCGGTGGCTGGAAGGATTTTTGGAGGGGTCTACTCCCAAGATTGACTGCACAAACTCCTGCGTATTACGAATCCAAAAATTCTCCAGATGTTCCGGCTCAGTTTCTGTCGCCTCCACCATTCGGTGCAAATAATGTGTGTCAAAATCAATAAAATTTCCTCGGAGCAGATAGGTTTTCCCCACCTCGAACGGTGGACAGGGGTTGCCATCCTCATCCACACACATGCGCTGGTTGCAAACTACCTGGAGTATGGTGGAGTGCTCGGGCAGGTCGTAGGCGTCCATGCGGCATACCGGGTCGATCCACTCAAAAAAGAAGAAATAATACTCCTGCCACGCTGCGTTGAAACCTGGATTTTGCGACACGTCCACACAACGCATAGCTGCCACCGACTGGGCATAGCGGCCCTGGTCATAGGCAGCCACATAGGCCAGGGGGTCCACAGCGCCGGAGCTCATCCCCTTGAGGCCGGGGGTGTGGGCGGCGGTGAGCACATTAGTGTCCCGACGGAGCACACCTGGCGCATTACCTATCAAACGCTCCACCCGCTGGGGGCTGGCCCGGAGGGTGCCGTCCTCAAACAGGATAGAGCCATCTTCAAGGTATTCCTTCACCGGCGGATCATATATGGTCGCATAGATATCGTTATTGCCGCTATAGGCTACTGTGGTATACTGGGCATCCAAAGCCGCCAGCTGCCGCCGGAAGGACGCCCAGCCCGACAGGCCGATGCAGGAGAAGGCGGAGGCCAGCGCCAGCAGCAGGGCCAGCAGGACGGCGGCCCACGGCTGGCGGGCGTTTTGCTTGTGGAACATGGAGGGCACCTCCCGAAAAAAGAGCCCGGCGGCGGGGCCCCACCGCCGGGCTGCTCTGAATCCTTAAAGGCAGTTTAACACTGTTCCTTCATTATGGTGATACAAATTAAGCAGGAAGCCAATTGCAGGCCCCGCTATGACCTGCGGCAGGACAGGGAACAGTGTCGGTCTTAGTTGCAGTGCAGCCAGAATGCGTACATTTGTAATTCCATGTTTGTGTATAACCGTTACATCTTGCATTATACACCGCCCAGATATGGTTATCCGTGACAGCATGAGGCGACATGACCTCCGTGCCGCCGCTGGGGACAGGGGCGGCAAAGACCGTTGCAAACAGGGACATTACCATCAGGGCGCAGAGGAGATATAGATATGAACTTTTTCATCGTCATACCTCCTAAAATTATTTATTTTTTTGCAAAAGCTTTTGCCAGCAACACTATACCATAAATTCCGCCGTTTGTCCCTATGCCCGATGTGTCGTTTCGCGAACACTCGCAACAAAATTTTACACCCTGTTTTTTGTGCATTTTGACCATATCCGTCATTCCTCAAATTTTATGTCCATCAGCTCCGTGACCTGCTCCTTCAATATCAGAAGCCGCCTCATCTCCCTGGTGGACAGCAGCAGGGAATAGACCTGGCGGTAGAGCCTGGCGCTCTCCTCCCGCCGGCCCAGGCAGTAGCAGCAGTAGGCTTTCACCCACAGCAGGGTGTCCAGCACGTGGTAGCGCTTGTACTCCAGGCACTCCGCAATGCCACCTTCCGCCAGCTCCAGCGCCTCCTGCCAGCGGCCCGTCCAGGCCAAGGCGTTAGCATAGTTCGCGGTATACGCGGGCTTCAGGTAGAAGTACTGGGGCAGGCTCCTGCCGTTGGCCTCCAGATATTCCAGCCCTATGCGGTATACCCGCTCCGCCTCCTCATAGCGCTGCCCTGCGGTATAGGTATTGGCGATCAGCATAATCAGCCGCAGCTCCTCCCCGCTGTAGGGCCCCAGGCCGGCGCGCTCCAAATTGAATTGGGGCACGGTGAGCCGGACGGCCTCCAGCAGCATGGCAAGCCGCTCCTTAAAGGGATAGGGGCCGTCCTCCCGGCCCTCCACCGCCCGCAGGGACAGCACGCACTGGCGGGCAAAGGGGTCGTTCCGGCCCAGCGCTTCCAGCCGCCCCAGCGCCTCCCGCAGCCGGGCCCAGGCCGCAGGACGCCCTTGTGCCGGGGCCCGTTCCAGCTCCACGCTGGCATCCCGGGCCTCCCGCTCCGCCTCCTTCAGGGCCAGCTCGTCCTCGGACAGCAGGGCATAGAAGCAGTTATCCGGCAGCCCCAGCCGCTGGAACAGGGCGGACACCCGATTATAGGACAGCGTCTGGCGGCCGTTCTCAAACCGGGACAGCGTGCCCCGGCTGCATATCCCCTGGCACAGATTTTTCTGCCCGATCTTCATCGCCCTCCGCCTGTAGTATATTATCTCGCCCAAACGAAGCTCCTTCACCGCGCATACCTCCCTTCACCGGCTTTTTGCCATTATATCGCCCGCTCGGGGCCCTGTCCAGCGGACAAAACAGCGGCACGCCCGGGGCGTGCCGCTGTCTTCATGGTTTTTTCGCGGGCGCGGCCTTTTGGGCGGCGCCCTTTTTCTTGGGCAGGCGCTGGTACACCCGGGTCTCCCGGTACAGCCGCTGGGCCAGCGCGGGGGTGAATGCGCCGGGCAGGGCCCGCCATTTCCAGTTGATGCCCAGGGTGGAGGGGATATTGATCCGGGCCTCGCTGCCCAGCCCCAGCAGGTCCTGGGCCTGCATCACCGCCAGGTCGGCGGGGGACGCCCAGGCCGCGCGCATCATCCCCCAGTTGTAACCCTCCCGGGCGTTGAGGCGCAGGTATGCCTTGGCAAAGGATACGTCCTTTTTGGGGGCGGAGCCCATCCAGCCCAGGATGGTGTCGTTGTCGTGGGTGCCGGTGTAGACCACGCAGTGGGTGGGGTAACGGTGGGGCAGGTAGTCGCTGCCGTTGTCCCGGCTGTCGAAGGCAAACTCCAGAATCTTCATGCCGGGGTAGCCTGTGTCCCGCAGCAGCCTGCGCACCGAGTCGGTCTGAAAGCCCAGATCCTCGGCAATGATGTCCTGCCTGCCCAGCTTTTTGTTGACGGCCTTGAAGAAATCCAGGCCGGGGCCGGGGCGCCAGCGACCGTTCCGGGCGGTTTTGTCGCCGTAGGGGATGGCATAATAGGCGTCAAAGCCCCGGAAGTGGTCGATACGCAGCGTATCGTAGATGGTGAACTGGAAGGCGATGCGGCGCAGCCACCACTGGTAGCCGTCTTCCTTCATCCGCTCCCAGTCAAAGAGGGGATTGCCCCACAGCTGGCCGTCCTCGGAAAAGCCGTCGGGGGGACAGCCGGCCACCTCGGTGGGGATGCCGTCCCCGTCCAGCTGGAACTGGTCCGGGTTGGCCCACACGTCGGCGCTGTCGCCGGACACGTATATGGGAAGGTCGCCGATGATGCGTACGCCCCTGCCGTTGGCGTAGGCCTTGAGGGCGCGCCACTGCCGGAAGAACAGGAACTGAACCGCCTTCCAGAATTCCACCTGCCCGGCCAGCTCCTCCTTTGCCGCGGACAGGGCAGCGGGACGGCGCAGGCGGATATCCTCGGGCCAGGTGAACCAGGAGGCCCCGCCATGCTTGTCCTTCAGGGCCATGAACAGCGCGTAATCCTCCAGCCAGTCCGACGCCCGGCAGAAGTCCCCGTATCCGGCGGGGGGGGCGGCCAGCAGCCGCCCCGCCGCCTTCTTCAGCACCGGGTAGCGGGTCTGGTACATCAGGCCGTAGTCCACGTTTTTAGGGTCGGCCCCCCAGTCCAGGTCCCGGTATTCCTCCGGCTTTAAGAGCCCCTCTGCCGCCAGGTCGTCCAGGTCGATGAAGTAGGGGTTGCCCGCGTAGGAGGAGAAGGACTGGTAGGGGGAGTCGCCGTAGCTGGTGGGGCAGATGGGCAGAATCTGCCAGTAGGTCTGGCCGCCGGCAGCCAGAAAATCGGCAAATTCCCGGGCGGCCGCCCCCAGCGTGCCGATGCCGCAGGGGGAAGGCAGGGAGGAAATGGGCATTAAGATGCCGGAGCATCTCATAGGAAGTCCACCTTTCGTCAAGGCCGCCGCCCGGACAGGACGGCGGCCCATGGGTTAATGTGTCGCGCCCCGGGGCGGGGCCACACTCTCCCCGGCGATGAGCTGGAAGGGCGCCACCTCATGGACCGGCGGGCGGGGGCGCTGGAGGTTGCGCAGGAGCAGGTCCACCCCCTGGCGGGCCAGCTGCTGGGTGTCCTGCCGGACGGTGGTGAGGCGGGGGACGGAAAACCGGGAGAGGGGGATGCCGTCGTAGCCCACCACGGAGATATCCCGTGGCACCCGCCGCCCCAGGTCGTGGATGGCCCGGATGGCCCCCAGGGCCATCACGTCGCTGACGCAGAACAGGGCGGTGAGCTCCGGGCAGCGCCCCAGCAGGCGCTTGGTGGTGTCGTAGGCGTCGGAGAAGGAGTAGCGGCAGGGCTCGCACCGCCGGGCGTCGAAGGGCAGGGACAGCTCGTCGAAGGCCCGCTGGCAGCCCAGGACCCGGCGGTAGCTGATCTGGGTGCACGACCAGTTGCCGCCCAGCAGGCCGATGTCCCGGTGCCCCTGGTCCGCCAGGTAGCGCACCACCCGGTAGGCCGCCTCCTCATCATCGGTGGTGAGGGAGGATAGGTTGGGGAAGTCAAGCTCCCGAGCCGAGTTGGTGAGCAGCACGCAGGGGACGGTGATGTGGCCGAACTCCGCCTGGAAAAACTCCAGATCGCCCCCCAGGAACAGGATGCCCAGGGGCTTGCGCTCCCGGCACAGCTGGACGGCGTAAACCACCTCGTTGGCGTCCTCGTCCAGGTAGTAGACCGCGGCGTTCTGGCCCGCGTCCTGGAGCAGCTGCTGGCAGCGCTCCATCAGCTCGGCAAAGAGCATGTTCATAGTGCCCTTGACGATGATGGCGATGGAGGCGCTGGTCTGCTGCTTCAGGTGCCGGGCGTTGGTATTGGGCTGGAAGCCCTGCTCCGCCACCACCGCCAGCACCCTGCGCCGGGTCTCCTCAGATACGTCGGGGTGGTCGTTGAGCACCCGGGACACGGTGGTCACACCCACGCCGGACAACCGGGCAATATCCTTGATGGTCAAGCCGCGTCCCTCCTTTTCAGCCGGTTATTTTACCCCTTTTCCCGCTTTTGCGCAACCCTTTCTTTTCAAAAACCGGATCTTATCCCTTCACCGCGCCGGCGGCCACGCCCTTGATGATGTGCTTCTGGCAGGTGAGGTAGAAGATGATGACGGGGATGATGGCCAGCAGGATCAGCGCCATGGTGGCGCCCAGATCCACGGTGCCGTAGCTCCCCTTCAGGTACTGGATGTGGATGGTGATGGTGCGGTACTTCTCCAGGTCCAGCACCAGGTAGGGCAGCAGGTAGTCGTTCCACACCCACATGATCTCCAGGATGCCCACGGAGATCATGGTGGGCTTGAGCATGGGCACCACCACCAGGAAGAAGGTGCGCACCGGGCCGCAGCCGTCGATGGCGGCGGCCTCCTCAATCTCCAGGGGGATGGACTTGACGAAGCCCACGAACATGAAGATGGCCAGGCCCGCGCCAAAGCCCAGGTACACCACAGGGATGGTCCAGGGGGTGTTCAGCTTGAGCTGGTCGGCGGTGTTGGACAGGGTGAACATCACCATCTGGAAGGGGACCACCATGGAGAACACGCACAGGAAGTACAGCGCCTTGCAGAAGGGAGAATCCACCCGGGCAATGTACCAGGCGGCCATGGAGGTGCCGATCAGGATAAGGGCGGTGGACAGCACGGTGATGACCACGCTGTACTTCACGCTGTTCCAGAAGGGGTAGTTGCCGAAGGTCATGCCCTTGATGAAGTTGTCCATACCCGCCCACATCTCGCCGGTGGGGAGGGCGAAGGTGTCGGTCTTGACGAAGGTGTTCAGCTTGAAGGAGTTGATGAGCACCGCCACCACGGGCAGCACGTAGATGACGCAGATGACGCTTAAAATCACGGTGAGGATGGTCTTGCCCCTGCGTTCGGCAGCCAGGGAGTTCATTACTGCTGCACCTCCTTTTTACGGGTGTAGGCCAGCTGGGCCAGGCCGAGACCGGCCACCAGGATGAAGAAGATCACCGCCTTGGCCTGGGCCGTGCCGTGGGCGTTGGGGCTGGAGTTGTTGTAGGTGGTGAAAATGTTCAGCGCCAGCATCTCGGTGGTCTTGATGGCGGCGCCGCCCTCCTGCATGACGATGGGCTGGCCGTTGGTCAGGGCCAGGTTCTGGTCGAACAGCTTGAAGCCGTTGGTCAGGGTGAGGAACATGCAGATGGTGATGGAGGGCATCACGTTGGGGATGGTGACCTTGAACAGGGCCTGGGACTTGGTGGCGCCGTCGATGCGGGCGGCCTCCAGCATGTCCTCGGGCACCGCCTGGAGCCCGGCGATGTAGATAATCATCATGTAGCCGATCTGCTGCCAGCACATGAGGATGATGAGGCCCCAGAAGCCGTATTTGGAGTCCATGACGATGGAGGTGGAGAACTTGCTGAGGATGCCGTCGAAGATCATGGACCAGATGTGGCCCAGCACAATGCCGCCGATGAGGTTGGGCATGAAGAACACGGTGCGGAAGATGTTGCTGCCCTTGATGTTCTGGGTGAGGACATAGGCCACGGTAAAGGCCAGCACGTTGATGAGCACCAAGGATACCACGGTGAACAGGGCGGTGTACCAGAAGGCGTGGGCAAAGGCGGCGTCCTTGAACGCCCGGACGTAGTTGCCAAAGCCGATGGGCTTGGCGTCGGCAATCAGCTTGAACTGGCAGAAGGAGAGGTAAATGCCCTGGACGAAGGGCCAGACAAAGCCGATGATGAACGCGCACACCACCGGGCCCAGGAACAGCGGGAACCATTTCCGGGTGGACCGGCGGATGGTGTTGCCGCGGGTGATCTTTTTCCGATTCAAGGTATCAGCTCCCTTTCTCAAGATGGCGGACGGATGGGGTTGTAGGGGCGCATATGATGCGCCCGCCCATGGTGAGAGGATGCGCGGGCGGATGATATCCGCCCCTACAAAGGGAAGGCCGGGGCGGGCGCGCTGCCCGCCCCGGCGTTACTGTCAAAGCGTGTTGTTTTATTAGCCGTTGACGGCGGCGTACTGGGTGGCCCAGCCGTCCACGAAGGCGGTGCGCACGTTGGCCCAGTTGGCGTCGGACTGGTCGGCGTTGTAGGCGTTCAGGGCGGACACCAGGGCGGCGCGGTACTCGTCCACGTTGGGCTGGAAGTTGGTGGCCCAGTTCATGACGTAGCAGCCGTTGTTGCTGTACTCGTTGGCGTCGGCCAGGAAGCCGTTGGTGGACTCGGCGGCGCTCTTATAGGGCATGACGCCGAAGGTGTCCACCAGCATCCGGCTGGCCTCGGGGTCGGTGACGCACCAGACCATGAAGTCCATGGTGGCCTTCTGGTCGTCCTCGGACACCTTGGAGTTAATGGCCCAGCAGTTCTCGGTGCCGCAGTTCAGGCCGGCCTTCTCCTCACCGGCCACGCCGCAGTAGTAGGGGATCATGGTGGCGTTGGGCACCTGCTCCTTCAGCCCCTCGTACTCCCAGGAGCCCTGCACCTGGAAGGCGGCCTTGCCGGAGCGGAACTCCTCGCTGGCGTCGTGGCCGCCCACGGACAGGTCGGTGGGGGCGGTCAGGCTGTTGTTAATGCACAGGTCGTACAGGTTCTTGAAGTTATCCATATACTTGCCGGAGATGGTGGGGGGGCACTCGGTCCAGACATTGCCCTCCTGCTCGTAGTAGTACTCCAGGTTGGCCATGTGGCCGGTGAAGCGCCAGGAGGAGGAGCCGTCCATGTCGCAGGAGGTGAAGGCGTCGAAGCCCAGCTCGCCGGCGCGGGCGTGGATGTCCTCCACCACGGCCTTGAGGGTCTCGAAGTTGGTGATCTCGTCCATGGTGTGGCCGGCCTTCTCCACCAGGTCGGGGTTCACGATGATGCCGTAGCTCTCATAGCAGTAGCCGATGGACACCAGCTTGCCGTTCTCGTCGTAGAGGTTGTAGGCGTCGGTATTCAGCTCGTTGGCGATGGGGGTGCCGGTGAGGTCCAGGGCGTAGTCGGTCCAGTCGCGCACGCCGGCCTGGTTACCCACGTTGAAGATGGTGGGAGCCTCGGACTTGCCCATCTCGGCGTTCAGGGTCTGGCTGTAGGTGCCGGAGGCGGCGGTGACGATCTTCACGGGCACGCCGGTCTTCTCGGTGTACATCTTGGCCACATTGTTGAGCACCTCGTCGGACTCAGGCTTGAAGTTGAGCCAGTAGACGCGGCCCTTGGCCTCGCCGCCGTTGTTATCCACAGGCTGGCTGGCCTCGCTGCCGGGCTTGGTGCTGTCGGCCGGGGGCGTGCTGTTATCGGCATCTGGCTTGCTGGTGCATCCAGCAAGCAGCATGGTCATGACCATGCTGAGGGACAGTACGAGCGCGAAGAGCTTCTTACTCATTTTTCATTTCCTCCTAGTTTTTGATAGGAGCCGGAAACGTTTCTGGTAACGCTACCGAAAACGTTTCCAGCCCCTGTGCCATCATAATAACAACATCATACACAATTTGCAAGGAGAAATTTGCCGTTTTTAACAACTTCGGAGGAATGCAATAAAATGAGGCTTCAATTTTGTGGAAAATAGATAAGAACCTGTACCAATAGCCGAAGTATGCAGGCTTGCGAGGAAAAATTGCCGCCGGCAAGGCAAAAAATCGCAGGAATACTTTGTGTATTTCAAGATTTTTTAACGCAGCTGGCGGCAATTTGGGCCGCAAGGCTGTGTGCTGGGGTCTATTGGTACAGCTTCTAAGAGGGCTGGAGATAAAAAGCCGCCCCCGGCCTTTGATACAAAGACCGGGGGCGGCGGTTGGGGCATGGAATCAGTAGCGGCGGATGACCGCCACCACCCGGCCCAGGATGGAGCAGCCCTCGCCGTCGATGGGCTGGTAGGCGCCGCTGGAGTTCTCCGGGTAGAGCCAGATGTGGCCGTCGTTCTCCCGGCGGAAGGTCTTGACGGTGGCCTCATCCTCAAACAGGGCCACCACAATGTCCCCGTTGCGGGCCAGGGGCTGCTGGTGGACCACCACCACGTCGTCGGGGAGTATGCCCGCCTCCAGCATGGACTCTCCCCGTACCCTGAGGGCGAAGTGCTCGCCGGTGAGGCCGCCGGTGTCAAAGGTGAGGTATTCCTCGATGTTCTCCTGGGCCAGGATGGGGGCGCCCGCCGCCACATAGCCCACCAGGGGCACCTGGTCCCTGCGGCCGTGGGAGGGGTCGGTGATGGTGATGGCCCGGGTTTTGCCCTCGGCCTGGGTGATGCAGCCCGCCTCCCGCAGGCCCTTGAGGTGGAAATGGACGGTGGCGGGGGACTTCAGCCCCACGGCCTGGGCGATCTCACGCACGGAGGGGGGATAGCCGTGTTCGTTGGCGAAGGCCAGGATGTAGTCATAGATCTGCTGCTGTTTGGGCGTTAATTTAGCCATGGCGCAAGCTCCTTCCAATGTCGTCCCCGTGACGGCAGGGACGCTGAACATTTTTGGTTCGTGATGTATTATACCATATGGCGTTCGAAATGTCAAACGTTCGTTCTAAGTTTTTTCCGATTTGTGCAAAATTTTTTCCTTTGCGCCTCCCCGGAGAAGATCCGCGCCGATCAGCAGCCCGCAGCCCACCGCCAAAAGGGCCAGGATGAGCAGGGCGCAGTTACGGAAGTACTCCTGGGGAAGGATGTTGATGATCTGGTCGGCGGCGGGATCGAAGAGCCAGTTGTCCTTACCGGGGAAGAACAGGGCGTGAAAGACGGTAAAGGCCCGGTCAAAGTCCAGCGCGGCCAGGGCGCCCACCAGCAGGAATACCGTCCCCAGCCCCGTCCCCGCCCAGAAGCCGGGCCCCCGGCCCAGCAGGGCGGCCGGTCCCACCCGGCGGGCCAGCAGGCCCAGGCAGGCCAGCACAGCCAGGGCGGCGGCAAACGCCCACAGATCCAGCAGGAACAGCCCCCGCACGTCGGTAAAATGATCCCTGCCGCTGTCCGACCAGCGCAGCACGCCGGTGGAAAACCCCTCCCCGCCCAGGCAGTAGTCCAGCATCTCGTCAAAGGCGGTCTTGATCTCCTCCCGGGTGAGGCCGGTGCGCGCCTCCAGCTCCAGGGGGCCGATATGGGCGTAGTAGAAGGGGCGGCACAGGATGGGGGCGGCCACCGCCCCGGTGAACAGGGCCAGGGCGGCGGCCGCAGCCAGCGCAATGGCCAGGGGTTTGCTGGTTTTCATTTGACGTTCTCCTTTCCGGGGAAGGCGGACAGGGCGATGAGGACCTGGGAGGGCAGGTAAAACAGCCACATCCCAACGGAGACGGCGAAATACGGCGCGGAACCGGGGGGCAGGACGTTGAACAGCCCCACGCACACGTCGCACCCCACAAACAGGGTGAGGCCCAGGGCAAAGGCACGCCAGCGCTCCCCCTTCACCGTCCAGGCCGACAGGGCGTTGGCCGCCAGCTGGGAGAAGTACAGCGCCGCCGCCAGGTTCACCGCAGAGGCCATGCCCAGCGCATACACCCCCAGACCCGCCCCCAGGGCCAGGACGGAGCGCAGGGGCCAGGCGCGGTCCGCCCCGGCGCGGCGCAGGCGCAGGAAATAGACGGCCTGGACGGCCAGAAACAGGGCGATGCCCAGAAGGTAGCGGTCGTTTCGCACCAGCAGGAACCAGTCCGCCCCGGCGGTGAGGGCCAGGGCCACAGGAACCAGCCGGTCTGTGCCCAGCAGGGAGAAGGCCAGGCACAGCACAATGCCCGCGTACTTGATGGGGGTGGTCTGGTCCCCATGCCCCGTCAGATCCAGCAGCAGGAAGCAGGCATACGCCACGCCCTCCACCGACAAAAAGGTGGAGCGCAGGGAGGCGTCGGACCTATTCATGCCCGTCCTCCTTCGGGTCGGTCAGATCCCGCTTGATGCCGGACACCACCTGGTAAAATTCCTCCGCAACGGAAATCTTACACGCCCGCTCCTTCCAGTAGGAGGCATAGGGGACGCCCTTCAGATACCAGGCCAGATGCTTGCGCATCTCCAGGCAGGCGATCTTCTCCCCCTTGTGCTCCAGGGCCAGCTCAAATTGGCGGGCCGCCGTATCCATGCGCCGGTCCAGGGGTGGCGCGGGGGGAACGTCCCGCCCCTCCAGGGCGGCGGCGCACTGCTCCAGCAGCCAGGGGTTGCCGAAGGCCCCCCGCCCCACCATGGCCATGTCCGCCCCGGTGAGCTTCAAAATGCGCACCGCATCCCTGGGGGAGAACACGTCCCCGTTGGCGATGACCGGGATGGACACCGCCTCCTTCACCTGCCGGATATAGTCCCAGTTGGCCGTGCCGGAGTACATCTGGGTTTTCGTCCGGGCGTGGACCGCCACGGCGGACACCCCGGCGTCCTCCATGCGCCTGGCAAACTCCACGCAGTTGATGGAGCCCTTGTCCCAGCCCAGGCGGAACTTTACGCTGACGGGTTTCCCCGCCGCACCCCGGACCACCGCCGCCGCCGCCCGGGCCGCCTTGTCCGGGTCGCGCATCAGGGCGCAGCCGTCCCCGGAGTTGGCCACCTTGGGGACGGGGCAGCCCATGTTGATGTCAATAATATCCGCCCCCGACCGCTCCAGGGCCAGGGCCGCCCCCTTTTCCATGAAGGGCTCGTCGCAGCCGAAAATCTGCACGGCGGCGGGGCGCTCCCCCTCCCCCAATTTCAGCAGAGATGGGGTCTTTTTGTCCCCGTAGCACAACGCCTTGGCGCTGACCATCTCGGACACGGTGTAGCACCCGGACAGCTCCCGGCACACCGTACGGAAAGCCAGGTCCGTCACGCCCGCCATGGGGGCCAGAGCCAGCCGGGTATTCAGCTCCACATTGCCGATTTTCATGAAATCCGCTCCCGCTTCGTAAATTTACCCCATATCATACCAAATTCCGCCCCAAAAGGCAAGACAGGTTGCGACTGCCTTTTTGGGACGGACGCCTTTATAATTAAATAAGTTTCCATAATAGGGAATTCTATACCGACGATATGACCACGGAGGGATGCGCCATGACGGCAAACGAGGGGACCAGACGGGAAAAACGGGGCCGGCAGCTGTCCGTGCCCACAGTGATGAAGCTGTCCGAGTGGGGGATGCGCTTTCTGCTGGCGGCGGTGCTGGCGGGCGCGGAGGTGATGGGGGGCCACTCCCTGTTCGCCCTGTCCCTGGTGGCGGTGTGCGCGCCGGGGGCGGAGGGGCTGGCGGCGCTGCTGGGGGCGGCGCTGGGCTACCTGTCCTTCCGGGGCGTGGTGGAGGGCCTTCGCTACATAGCCGCCTCCATGATGATCTACGCGGTATCCCTGGCCCTGGGGGAGTTTGAGCTGTACCGGCGGCCCTGGTTCATGCCGGCGGTGGCCGCCGCCCTGAACGGCATGGTGGGCTTTGTCTACCAGTCCGCCGCCGGGTGGGGGCGGGGCGCGGCGGTGGGCTTTGCCACCGAGGTGGTGCTCACATACGGGACGGTGTGCCTGTACCGCCACGCCTTCGACCTGTGGGAGAGGTACCGCCCCGGCGGGGAGATCGCCCTGCCCCAGATGGCGGGGGCGGCCACCCTGGCGGCCACGCTGATGATGACCCTCACCCGGGTGTCGGTGGCGGGGGAGTACTCCCTGGGGCGGGTGCTGTGCGTGCCCGTTGTGCTCATCGCCGCCTGGCGGGGGGGCGTGGGCCTGGGCGCGGCGGCGGGGGTGGTGTCCGGGCTGGCCATGGGCTTTTCCGCCGGGCTGCCCACCTATTACACCCTGGCCTATGCCCTGCCCGGGCTGGTGGCGGGGGTGTTTGTCAAGCAGAGCCGCCTGATGTGCGCTGCGGCCTACGCCCTGAGCGGGGCGGCGGCCGTCCTGTGGACCTGGGAGCTAGGGCCGGGGGACGCCATGGGCTGGGAGCTGGCGGCGGGGACGGCGGTGTTCCTGCTGCTGCCGGACAAGCTCCTGCGCCGGCTGTCCGCCCTGGTGCGCCAGGAGGTGCCGGAGGAGGAGGGCGTTCACGCCCGGACCCTTGCCGCCCAGCGCCTGCGCCAGACCGCCGAGGCGTTCCGGGCGGTGTCGGGGGGGCTGCGCACCGCCTTCCAGGCCCCCGCCGCCCCCAACGACGGGGACGCCGCCCGCATTTTTGACCGGGCGGCGGACCGGGTGTGCGTCAAGTGCAAGCAGAAGGAGCGCTGCTGGCAGCGGGAGTACCAGGTGACAAAGACCGCCCTTGCGGACGCCCTCACCCCCATGCTGGACCGGGGGGCGGGGGCGCTGGAGGACTTTCCCCCCCACTTCTCCAGCCGCTGCATCCGCTTTGAGACCTTTTTGGTGGCGGCCAACGGGGAGCTGTCCGCCCTGCTGGGCCGCCGCCGGTACGACAGCCGGGTGCGGGAGAGCCGGGCGGCGGTGTGCGCCCAGTACGGCCACATGGCGTCCGTGCTGGACCGGGCGGCGGCGGAGCTCGGCCAGGAGCCGGCGGTGGACGTGCGCCGCCAGCGGCTGGTGAAGCAGCGCCTGGCCGCCCTGGGGCTGGAGGGCCGGGTGACGGTGTATTCTGACCCCTACGGCCACCTGCAATTGGAGGTGGAGGGCCAGGGGGCGGAGCAGCTCAGCCGGGAGGGGGAAATCGGGCGGCTGGGCGCCATCCTGGGCTGCCCCCTGCGGGACGCGGACAGCCAGCGGGGCCATGCCCGCCTGTGCCAGAAGGAGCCGCTGATGGCCATCGCCGGGGTGGCCGGGGCGGACCGGGCGGGCCAGAGCGTCAGCGGCGACGCGGGGGTGTGGTTTAAGGACGATGCGGGCAGGCTGAACTTCCTGCTGTGCGACGGCATGGGCAGCGGCGCGGAGGCCCGGGAGGACAGCGAAAACGCCCTGCGGCTGCTGGAGAAGTTCCTCCGGGCGGGGCTGGCCCCGGAGGAGGCCCTGACCACCGTTGGGGAGGCCCTGGCCCTCCGGGGGGAGGAGGACGGGGGGTTCACCACGGTGGACCTGCTGCAAATCGACCTGTTCAGCGGCAAAAGCGCGGTGTACAAGCTGGGGGCGGCCCCCACCTATCTGCGCCGGGGCGGCGTGGTGGAGCGGCTGTGCGGCGAGTCCCTCCCGGCGGGGGTGGCGGCGGGCGAGCTGTCCGCGCCGGACGCCTTTCCCCTGTCCCTGGACGCGGGGGACTGTGTGCTGCTGGTGAGCGACGGGGTGACCACGGGCAAGGACGACCGCTGGGTGCGCAAGCTCCTGTCCGAGTTTGACGGGCTCTCCCCCCAGGCCCTGGCCGCCCAGGTGCTCCAGGAGAGCGGCATCCGCTCGGGCGCCGGGGATGACCGCACCGTCATCGCCATCAAGCTGGACGTGAGGAAATGAGAAGCTGTACCAATCGCCGAAGTATTCAGATCCGCGAGCCAAAATTGCCGGTGGCAAGGCGAAAAATCGTGGGAATACTTGGTGTATTTCAAGATTGTTCAACGCGGCCGGCAGCAATTTTGGCCGCAAAGCTGGGTGCCGAGGCTATTGGTACAGCTTCTGAGGACGGCAGAAAGGGCCGGGAGGTTATCCTCCCAGCCCTTTCATCAGCTCCTCCCACCACTCGATGAGCTTGAATTTCAGCACATAGCCCCCGTCCCGGCCGGTGATGAGGGCCACCTGGTCCTGGGACAGCGCCTCCCCGGCGGCCGTCTCCACGGACCGCTCCGCCACCGAGGCCAGGCACAGGGGCGGGAACACCACGCACCACCAGTTGCGCCCCTCCCCTGCCCCAATGGTCACCCGCAGCGCCCGGTACTGCCCGGCCGGGAGGGAAAAGCCGTCGTATTCCTTGGTGGGGAACCACTGGTCGGCCAGATCGACACAGACCGGGTCGTGGTTCCCCGTCCGGGCCAGGGCGTCCGCCCCCGCCTGGGCCAGCTCGTCCAGATGGGGGGCCAGGGCCGCCTCGGCCTCCTGCCTGCCGTCCGCGCCGTCCAGCAGCTGGGCGGCCCGGGAGAGCACCGCGTCCCGCACCAGCAGCTTCCGGGCCTGGTCCGCCTCCGAATCGGAGTTGGCGATGACGTGGAGCCGCAGCACCCGGCCGGCCAAGGCGGCCTCGCTGGCGCCTGCCCACACCCCGGCGGTGAGGGTCAGCCCAAAGGCCAGAAACAGCGCCGCCTCCCACAGGCGCAGCCTGGAGGGGGAAGAAGTGGAAGTTTTCATCAAAAACACCGTCCTATGTACCGTATGGGTACAGTATGGACGGTGTTTTTTTCTTTTATACCCGGGGCGCAAAATTTTACTGCGGCGCGCACAAAAATACATCCCGGTAGCTTTCCCGCAGGCGGCTGCATGCGTCCTGGGCCCGCGCGCCGTCCTCAAACAGCCCGAATACCGACGGCCCGCTGCCCGACATGGACGCCCCCAGCGCCCCGCAGTCGATGAGGGCCGATTTGATCTCATTGATCTCGGCCAGCCGCCGGGGCTGCAAAACGTCCTCAAAGACATTGTACATCCGCCGGGCCACCCCGGCCAGATCCCCGGCGGCCAGGGCGGCCGTGACCCCGGCGGTGTCCGGGCGGCGGACGATCTTCCGCACATTCACCCGGGCGAACAGCTGGGGGGTGGAGATGGAGAAGGGGGGCTTGCAGATGACGATATGGCAGGGCGGCAGGGGGGCCAGGGGGGTGAGGAGCTCCCCCCTGCCCTGCGCCAGGGCCGCGCCCCCCAGCACGCAAAAGGGCACGTCCGAGCCCACCCGCTCCCCGATTTTGGCCAGCTCCACCGGGGACAGCCCCGCCCCGGTGAGCCGGTTCATGGCATGGAGGACGGCGGCGGCGTCGGCGCTCCCCCCCGCCAGCCCGGCGCACACCGGGACATGCTTGCGGATGGACACATCCACCTCGCCCCCCAGGCCGGTGGCGGCGCGGAAGGCGGCGGCAGCCATCTGGGCCAGGTTTTTCCCCCCCGTGGGCAGAAAATGGAGGTCGCTCACCGCCGTCCCCACCCCGCCCCGGGCGGGGGTGACGGTGAGCTCGTCCGCCAGGGAGACGGACTGCATCACCATCTGCAAGTCGTGATAGCCGTCCTCCCGGCGGCGGAGTATGTCAAGGGTCAGGTTTATTTTGGCGTTGGCTGAAATCTCCATGGCTGTCTCCTTATTTGTTTAGGCGCTGTTTGAAAATTGACGATGTGCCCGGCGGCAAGGGATTTTTTCGCCAGACAAGGCGGTTTGACGCGGAAATACTTTGTGTATTTCAAGTCAAATCAACGACATATGGCGGAAAAAGACCTGTCGTTTGGGCATGTTGGCAATTTTCAAACGAGCCCCAGGAAATCTTTTATTTCCGCCGCAATCCGTTTATACTCAAAATCGTGGATGTAGTGGCCGCAGTCCAGCTCGATAAGCCGCGCATCCGAACATTCTGCCGCAAATCCGGCCTGAATGGCCCGCCAATCCTCCTTTGAAAACCCGGTGCCGCCGCTTCCGTCGGAGCAGAACAGCAGAAAAGGGACCTGCGGTATTCCGCCTCCGGCCACGGCCTTTGCGTTATCCTTGACCCACAGGGCCTCATTTATCATGTCATCGGTCATGGTGCGGCGGTAAAATATGGCGCGGTAGACGCCCTGTTCGTCCTCGGACAGCGCCCCGCTCTGGATGGCGGCGCTGTCCGAAAGGCCGGGGATGAACCGGGTCAGGCCAACCGCCCCGCCAAATTGCAGCAGGCGCAGCAGGGGCGCGCTGATTGTCATCTCCTCATAGGCCGCGGGGGTGGACATATCCAGGCCGATGATGGCCTGCACCTCATCCGGGTACTGCTGCGCCCAGTACACCGCCTCTAACCCGGACATGGAGTGCGGGCACAGGATATAGGGCGGCTCCAGCCCCGCCTGCGCCAGGGCGGCCCGCGTGTTTTCCAGCAAGGTGTCAATATCCCGGCTCTTGTTCGTCCTGTCGCTGAACCCGTAGCCGAACTTTTCCACCACTGCGATTTGACACGTATCGGTGAGCTGAGAATACAGGGCCTTGAAGTCCAGGGCTGGAGAGCAGGTGCCGCTGCCTGGCATAAATACCAGGGTATGTTCTCCCCCGCCCTCTGCATAGACGCTCATCTGCGCCCCATCCACCGTGACCAGCTTGGTGAAGGGGGTGAACAGCGGCTCCTCCCGCTTCAGCTGAATGTGGTGATTGATCGCGCATACGGCCAGCAGCAGCACAAGGCCCCCGCCAATGGCCGCGAGGATTCTGAGCGCTCTTCTCATGTCCCCTCCCTGCCCAGGGCGTCCGCGGCGGCGGCCGCCATGGCCTCCCGGTCCAGCGGCCGGTCCAGAAACCGCTCCAGGGCCAGCACCGCCTGGTTCACCAGCATGGGCAGCCCGTTGAGGGTGGACAGGCCCCGGCCCTTGGCTTGGCAGAGCAGCTGCGTCTCGGCGGGGTGGTAGATGGCGTCGAACACCGCCGCCTCCCGGGGCAGGGCGTCCAGGAAGGAGAAGTCCTCAAACTGGTGGGGGCATCCCTCCATGCCCAGGTTGGTGCAGTTCACCAGCAGCTGGGATATCCCGGCCATGCCGGACAGCGTATCCAAATCAAAGCCGGCGGGGGCCAGCCGCCCCAGCGGGTCCTGGGCGCACAGGGCCTGGGCCCGCTCCAAGGTGCGGTTGCAGACAAACACCCGCTCCGCCCCGGCCTCCGCCAGCGCCAGGGCCACCGCCTTCGCCGCGCCCCCAGCCCCCAGCAGGGTAATTGTGAGGCCCGCCGGCTCCATGCCCAGCCCGCTTTTCAGCGCCGCCACCGCCCCGGCCCCGTCGGTGTTGAAGCCCACCCACCTCCCGTCCCGCAGGCAGACGGTGTTCACCGCGCCTATGGCCCGGGCCGCGGGGTCAATGTGGTCCAGCAGGGGCAGCAGGTCCTCCTTGTGGGGCATGGTGGCGTTGAAGCCGGCGACGCCGTTTTCCCTGGCCCAGGCCAGGTATTGGGGCAGCCCCCCCCGGCGCACCACATGGGGGGTATAGGGAACGTCCAGCCCCAGCGCCCTCAGCATGGCCCCTTGGATGACGGGGGATTTGGAGTGGAGCACCGGGTCACCGATAATTTGCAGCTTCATCTGCCGCCCTCCAAAAAGTGGTCCATGGCCATCAGGTAGCCGTCAAAGCCGTGGCCGCAGAGCTGGCCCACGCAGGCGGGGGCGGTGACGGACACCGCCCGGAAGGGCTCCCGCTGGTCGATGCGGCTGATGTGCACCTCAAAGGCGGGCACATCCACCGCCTTCAGCGCGTCCAAAATGGCATAGCTGTAGTGGGTGTAGGCCCCGGGGTTGATGATGATGGCGTCGTACACCCCGTCGGCGGCGTGGATTTCGTCGATGATGGCCCCCTCGTGGTTGGACTGGAAGCAATGGGCCGTGGAGCCGCGGGCGGCGGCGTGCTCCCGGATGAGGGCGCACAGCGCCTCATAGGACTGATCGCCGTAGATGCCCGGCTCCCGCCTGCCCAGCAGGTTCAGGTTAGGGCCGTTGATGATGAGAAAGTTCACGATTGGCACACCTCCGTGTAGATGGTGAAAATGCGGCTGTACGCACATTCGGGGCTTTCGGGCTTCACAAGGATAAAGTCCGCCCAGCGGTGGTAGATGGGGGCGCGCAGGGCGTAACGCGCCAAGAAGTCCTCCCGCCCCCCCTGGGCCAGGGGGCGGCCGGACACGTCCAGCCCATAGTAGGTCTCCCCCGGGTCCCGGTCCAGCCAGAACACCAGGCCGTTTTCCTTCAGGGCGGCAATGGCCTTCTCCTGGGTGGGCAGCCCCCCGCCGCAGGCGACCACCAGCCCCTGCCGCCCGGACAGCTCCCGGCACACCTCCAGCTCCAACGCCCGGAACCCCTCCTCGCCCTCCGAGGCGAAGATGGCGGGGATGGAGCGGCCCTGCCGCCGCTCAATGAGGGCGTCGGTGTCCACAAGCTCCCGTCCCAGCCGCCGGGCCAGCAGGCGGCCCACGGTGGACTTGCCGCACCCCATCATACCGATGAGAACGATATTTTTCTCCATAGCCCGCCCCTAATCCAAGTTGGAGGGGAACCATCCCAGCACCCGGAACTCCCCGGTGGTCTGGGCCAGCTCATGGAGGGCGTCGTCCACGGCGGGGTCGCCGGGGGCCCCGGTAAACTCCAGGAAAAACATATATTCCCAGCTCCGCCCGGGCATGGGCCGGGACTCCAGCTTGACCATGTTCAGCCCGTGGACGGCAAACACGGTGAGTACCTCGTGGAGGGAGCCCGCCTCATGGGGCAGTAAAAACAGGGTGCTCACCTTGTCCGCGCCGGGGCGCAGCTCCAGCCGTGAGGACACCACTACAAACCGGGTGGTGTTTTGCGTGTTGTGGTTGATTCCCCGGGCCAGAATCTCCAGCCCGTAGATCTCCGCCGCCCGGGCGGAGCAGATGGCGGCCTTTGTCAGCTCGCCGCTGCCGGCCACCATTTTGGCCGACCCGGCGGTGTCCGCCTGGGGAACCTGCTTCCAGGCCGGGTGGGCGTTTAAATAGCGCTCACACTGGAACAGCCCCTGCTCGTGGGAATAGACGTGGGTGATGGACTCCAGCGACGCCCCCGGCAGGGCCATGAGGCAGTGCTCCACCTTCACCGTGGTTTCCCCCACCATATAGCACTCGTACTGGGTGAGCAGGTCGTAGATCTGCCGGATGGCCCCGGTGGAGCTGTTCTCGATGGGCAGCACGGCGTAGTCCGCCCGCCCCTCCCGCAGGGCCAGGAAGCAGTCCTCAAACTGCTCCAGCCCGGCGGTGACCGCGTCCGCCCCAAAAAAGTCCAGCGCCGCCTGCTCGCTGTACGCCCCCGGCTCCCCCTGGTACGCCACCCGGGGGGCGGGGATGGGGCGGCGGGCGCTGTCCCGGGCGTCCCGCCAGCGGCGCACGCCGGGGTTGTCCGCCCCCTGGCCCATCATGTCCCGCTGCTGCCGCCGGGACAGGGCCATGATGGTCTGGAACAGGGTGACGGCGGCGGGGCGCAGCTCCTCCCCCGCCAGCTCCCCCTTGTTTTGGAGCACCTGGCGCTCCCGCTCCTGGTCCAGCACCGGGATGCCCCGCTCCCGCTTGTACGCCCCCACCCGGGCCGTCACGTCCATCCGGCGGCGGAACAGCTCCACCAGCTCCCGGTCGATGGCGTCGATGTCCCGGCGCAGGCTTTGCAGCTCGTCCATCATCGGTACATCTCCTTCAGCCGGGCGTAGTGCTCCGCGTTTTGGCGCAGCCCGGCGATTTCCTCATCCGTCAGCGGGCGGACCACCTTGGCCGGGTTGCCCAGCACCAGGCTGCCGTCGGGGGCGTCCATTTTGCCCGTCACCACCGCCCCCGCCCCCACCATGCAGTTCTTGCCGATCCTGGCGAAGTCCAGCAATGTGGCCCCCATGCCGATGATGGTGCTGTCCCCCACCACGGCGCCGTGGACCACCGCGCCGTGGCCCACGGACACCCAGTCCCCCAGCACGGTGGCGTGCTTCTCCGAGTGGAGCACACAGCAGTCCTGCACATTGCACCCCCGGCCCAGGGTGATGGCCATGCCGTCCCCCCGGAGCACGGCGTTGAACCACACCGAGCAGTCCGGCCCCAGGGTCACGTCCCCCACCACCGCAGCCCCGGGGAGGATGACCGCGTCCCCATCGCTTTGACGCAGAGTTTTCAAATCCACATTAGATACCTCTCAGTGTTCAGATTCCCAGCAGCTCGCAGGCTGCCAGGGCTGCCGCCGCCTCGATGACGGGGACCGCCCGGTGGACCACGCAGGGGTCGTGCCGGCCCTGGAGCTCCAGCACGGCGTTCTCCCCCTTGGCCAGATCCACGGTGAACTGCTGCCGGGCGATGGAGGGGGTGGGGCGCAGGGTGGCCTCGAACACCAGGGGCATCCCGTTGGTGATGCCGCCGTTGATGCCCCCGGCGCAGTTCTGCTCCGCCCTCACCACGCCGCCGTCCATATACAGCGGGTCGTTGGCCTCCGAGCCCCGCATGAGGGCGAAGGCCGTCCCCGCGCCGAAGGCCACCGCCTTCACCGCCGGCACGGCGAACAGGTATTTTGCGAAAATGCCCTCGGCGTTCTGCCCGAAGTCGGGGGCGCCCAGCCCGGCGGGCAGGCCGAACACCCCGCACTCGATGGCCCCGCCCACCGAATCCTGTTCGTTTTTGGCCTCCAGGATGGCCTGCTGCATCTCCGCGCCCTTTTCGTCGCTGAGCACGGGGAAGTCCTTGGCGGCACAGGCCCGCAGGGATTCCCAGTCCTCCAGGGCGTCGTCGTTGACGCCGTAGATGGTGGAGATGTGGGCCCCCACGTATACGTCCTTTTGGGCCAGAATCTGCCTGGCCACCCCGCCGGCGAACACCAGCGGCGCGGTGAGCCGCCCGGAGAAGTGCCCGCCCCCCCGGTAGTCGTTGAACCCGCCGTAGCGCACGTGGGCGGCGTAATCGGCGTGGCCGGGGCGGGCCAGGTCCTTTGTGCGCGCATAGTCCCCCGAGCGGGTGTCCGTGTTCTCAATGACGGCGCACAGGGGCGCGCCGGTGGTGCGCCCCTCAAACAGGCCGGAGAGCACGCGGGGCTCGTCCGCCTCCCTGCGGGGGGTGGACAGGGCGTTTTTCCCCGGGGCCCGGCGGCTGAGGTCGAACCGAACGGCGTCCAGATCCAGGGCCAGCCCCGGGGGGACGCCCTCCAGCACCACGCCGATGGCAGGGCCGTGGGATTCGCCGAAAATGGAATATTTCATCAGCTTATAACTCCTTGTGGTCGGGATTGCCGCTGGGGGCGGGGCGGACATAGACCGCCTCCGTGCAGTCGAATTCCCCCGTGGGGCAGAAGCCAAACCGTTCATACAGCCGCACCGCCCGGACATTCTCCGGCTCCACGGTGAGGTAGATTTCCCTGGGCCCATACAGGGTGTACATCTCGCCCAGCACCAGGGGGAGGGCCTGGGCCCCCAGCCCCCGGCCCTGGCAGTCCACGTCGATCATATAGCGGCACAGCAGGGGGACGTTTCCCCGCTCCTCCCACAGCCCGAAGAAGGCGAAGCCCACGGGCTTGCCGTCGGAGCAGACCAGGCGGCAGGTCCAGGCGGGATCATAGGCCGCCTGGAGCAGGGAAAAGGCGTTGCTGGTCACCCACTGCTGGTCCAGGGGGTTCAGCCGCTCCGGGTCGGTGGTGAGCAGGACGGCCTGCTTCCAGTTGTCCGGGCCGATGGGGGCCAGGGACAGGTCGTAGCGCCGCCGGAGCTTCCCCCCCAGCCGCTCGTATTCCTCCCAGAAATTGGGGTAGGACTTGGCCACGCACTCCGCCCCCGTGATGGTGACGGGCTTTTCGCACCGGGCTGCGGCGATGGCGGCCATCATGGCGATGCGGTGGTCATTGAAGCTGTCCACCTTTACGCCGCCTGCCAGAGCGTCCTTTCCCCGGATGGTGAGGGAATCCGGCCCCTCGGTCACATCCCCGCCCAGGGCGTTGAGCACCGCCGTGACGGAGGCCAGCCGGTCGCTCTCCTTCAGGCGCAGCCGGGCGGCATTGGTGAGCCGGGTTACGCCGCCGCCGGACCGCAGCGCCGCCATGACGGCCAGAGGGGGTGCCAGGTCGGGGCAGTTGGACAGGTCGAAGGAGTCCGCCCACATGAAAAACCGGTCGTAATAGTCGGCCATCACCCGGTCGCCCTGGGCGGAACGGAGGTTCATCCCCTGCACGTCCACATCCCAGAGGTACATGGCGGCGTACCAGAACGCCGCCTGGGACCAGTCCGCCTCCACCTCGGCGTCTGCCGCCCGGTAGGTCTGGTTCCCCCGGGGGTGGTACTGGGGGGGCAGGGACATGGTCACCGGCATCTCCACCCCAAACTGCCCCATGGCCTGGAGGGTCATCTGGATATAGCCCTCGCTCTCCAGGGGGGTGGTGGGGATGATGGCCGACGGGCCGTTCAGCAGGGGCAGGGCGAACAGCAGCCCGGTGAAAAACTGGGAGGACACGTCCCCCGGCAGGCGGTACTCGCCGGGGGTGAGCATCCCGGCCACGGTGAGCTGGCCGTCCTTCTGCTCGTAGAAAATACCCTTTTCGTCGAAGAGGTCAAAGTAGGGCTTCAGCGGCCGCTCCATCAGCCGCCCCCGGCCGGTGAAGATCCCCCCGCCCCGCACCGCCAAAGCGATGGGGATCAGGAAGCGTAAAGTAGAACCGCTTTCCCCGCAGTCCAGGCGGGGATAGGCCATCCGCCGCATGGGGGACATGGCGTTGGCCCCCATGCCCCGCACCGTGACAGTGCTCCCCGCCCAGGAAAACCCCGCGCCCAGCTCCTCCAGGCAGTTGACGGTGGCCTCAATGTCCTGGGAGCGGGCCACATTGGTGATCACGCTCTCTCCCTGGGCCAGGGCGGCGGCGATGAGCAGGCGGTGGGCCTGGGACTTGGAGGGCGGCGGCGTAACCGTCCCGGCCAGCCCGCCGGGGGTGATGGTGATATCCATAGAAATACCTCCTTATGGGACGTTGTGGAAGGAATCCAGCAGGCGCAGCAGCTCCTCCTTGGGCAGCTTGTGGGGGACGGCGCGGCCGATCCGGTCCAGCAGGATGAGGGTGATGTCCGCCCCGGCCCCCTTTTTGTCCAGGCCGATGGCGGCGGCGTAGTCCGCCCTGGAGCAGCACAGCCGGGTGACCTGGCCCAGGGCGCCCAGCACGTCCTCAATGCGCCCCGGCACGTCCGCCGGAGTGATCCCCAGCCCAGCCCCCAGCCTGGCGGCGGCGCACATACCCGCCGCCACCGCCTCGCCGTGGCTCCACTCCTCGTAATGCCCCGCCAGCTCGTAGGCGTGGCCCAGGGTGTGGCCGAAGTTCAGGATCATCCGCAGGCCGGTGTCCAGCTCGTCCTCCATGACCACTTTCCGTTTGATATCGCAGCAGGTATACAGGATGTGTTCAATATCCGCCATCAGCGCCTGCCGGGAGGGCCGGGCGGCGAGAAAATGGAAGAAGTCCTCGTCCCAGATGCAGCCGTACTTCACCACCTCCGCCATACCGTCCATGAACACGGGCAGGGGCAGGGTGTCCAGCGTCTCCGGGTCCATGAGCACCAGCTTGGGCTGGCAGAACACCCCGGCCAGGTTCTTGCCCGCCTTCAGGTCAATGGCGGTCTTGCCGCCCACGGAGGAGTCCACCTGGGAGAGCAGCGTGGTGGGGATCTGGACGAAGGGCACCCCCCGCAGGATGGTGGCGGCGGCGAAGCCCGCCAGGTCCCCCACCACGCCGCCCCCCAGGGCGGCGACGCCGTCGGTGCGGGTGAGGCCGAAGTCCATGAAGTCCTCCCAGAGCCGGGCAAGCTGGGAAGGGTTTTTGCTTTTCTCCCCCGCCGGGACAGGGAAAAAGCCGCATTCAAACCCGGCGGCCTCCAGGCTGGCCTTTACCCGGTTGTAGTAGAGGGGCCCTACGTTGGCGTCGCTGACCACGGCCAGCCTGCGGGCTTCCGGCAGGGCGGCCCGCACCCGCTCCCCCGCCTGGGAGAGCAGGCCCCGCTGAATCAAAATGTCGTACTCCCGGCCCGGCAGGGCCACGGTGAGGGTTGTCATGTCAAATGCCCCTTTCTGTCGGGGGCGGGCCTGCCCCGCCCGCCGTTACACCAATTTCTTCCCCATCAGCTCAATGAGCGGATTCAGCTTCCCCATGAGATGCCGGAACTTCTCCGGGGTGAGGGACTGGGCCCCGTCGCACTTGGCGCAGGGGGGATCGTTGTGCACCTCCACCATGAGCCCGTCCGCCCCCACCGCCACGGCCGCCATGGCCAGGGGCTCCACCATCCAGTACATCCCGGCGGCGTGGGAGGGGTCCACCACGATGGGCAGGTGGCTCATCCTGCGGATGGCCGGGATGGCGGACAGGTCCAGGGTGTTGCGGGTGAAGGTCTCAAAGGTGCGCACCCCCCGTTCGCACAAAATCACGTTTTCATTGCCCGCGGCCATGATATACTCCGCCGACATGATCCACTCCTCGTAGGTGTTGCTGAGCCCCCGCTTGAGCAGCACAGGCTTGGACAGCCTGCCCACCTCCTTCAAAAGGTCGAAGTTCTGCATGTTCCGGGCGCCGATCTGCACCAGGTCCACCTTTTCCTCAAACAGCCCGCAGTACCGGGGGGCCATGATCTCGGACACGATGGGCAGGCCGGTGGCGGCCTTGGCCTCCAGCAGCAGCTCCAGCGCGTCGGTGCCCATGCCCTGGAAGGAGTAGGGGGAGGTGCGGGGCTTGAACGCGCCCCCCCGCAGCAGGGCGGCCCCCGCCTGCTTCACATCCCGGGCCACCTCCACGATCTGCCCCTCGCTCTCCACCGAGCAGGGGCCGGCGATGACGGTGAACCGGCCCGCGCCGCCGATGGGCACGCCGGACACGTCCGCCACCGTGTCCTCCGGGTGGAACTTGCGGTTCGCCTTTTTGTAGGGCTCCTGCACCCGCATGACCCGCTCCACATCGTCGTTCATGGTGAGCTTGTCCATGTCGATATGGGCGGTGTCCCCCACCAGCCCCAGGATGGAGCAGCCCACGCCGTTGGTGATCCCCACGGCCACGCCATGCTCCCGCTCCAGCTGGCTCACGAGGGCCTGGATGCGCTCGGGGCCAACGCCGTGCTTCATCACAATTACCATAGTAAAAAACTCCTTTTCCTCAAAAGATAAAAGCCCATGGTCCGCCGGTACGCGGTCCATGAGCTCCCCAAAAGATGCAAGTTCAGGCGGGGCCTGCCGCCCCTCGCTCACACAGCCCGCTGCTCCACGCCAAAACAGCCGGACACGCTAAATCGGGTCCGGCCAAGGGCAGCGGTGAAGCTGTGGGCGTTGGAAGGGGTCATTGGGAGTACCTCGCTTTTTGAGTTGGGGACATTATATACTTTAACCAGATAAAATGCAAGAGCTATTTTTGCCGGGGCGGCGCACAGGCTTTTGCAGGGCCCCTTTTCCTTGACAGCGGGCGGGAAGGGGGCTAAAATGGGAAACAGAAACCGCAAGGAGGCCAAACCATGAGCCATACCGTTGAAATCCTGTCTGTGGGCACCGAGCTGCTGCTGGGTTCCATTGTCAATTCCGACGCCCAGGCCCTCAGCCGGGAGCTGTCGTCCCTGGGGCTGAACGTTCTGTACCACTCGGTGGTGGGGGACAACCCCGGGCGGCTGCGGGCTGCGGTGGAGCTGGCCCGGGGCCGGGCGGACGTGATGATTACCACCGGCGGGCTGGGCCCCACCTGCGACGATCTGACCAAGCAGACCCTGGCCGGGTGCTTTGGAAAAAAGCTGGTGTTCCATCCCGAGTGCGCCCAGGCGATCAGGGACTTTTTCGCCCGGATGGGCAAGGAGATGACGGACAACAACCTCCAGCAGGCATACCTCCCCGAGGGGTGCCGCGTGCTGGACAACGCCTGGGGCACCGCCCCCGGCTGCGCCTTTGAGGCGGAGGGGACCTATGTGGTGATGCTCCCCGGCCCGCCCAGCGAGTGCCTGCCCATGTTCCGGGAGCGGGCGCTGCCCTGGCTGGCCCGGCTGAGCGAGGGGGTCATCCGCTCCCGCACCCTGCGGGTGTTCGGCATGGGAGAGTCGGCGGTGGAATCCCTCCTCCGGGAACGGATGAACGCGCTTACAAATCCCACCCTGGCCCCCTACGCCAAGGAGGGGGAGGTGGAGCTGCGCATCACCGCCAAGGCGGATACCCCGGAGGAGGCGGACGCCCTCATCGCCCCGGTAGAGGCGGAAGTGCGCGGGCTGCTGGGGGAGCTTGTCTACGGCGCGGACGTGTCGGGGCTGCCCCAGGTGGTGCTGGAGGCGGCCCGGGAGCGGGGCCTCACCCTGGGGACGGCGGAGAGCTGCACCGGGGGCCTCATCGCCAAGCGCATCACCGACGTGCCCGGTGCCGCGTCGGTGTTCAAGGGGGGCGTGGTGAGCTACCATTGTGAGGTAAAAGCCGGGGTGCTGGGGGTGTCCCAAGCCCTGCTGGATGAAAAGGGCGCGGTGTGCGCCGAGGTGGCGGAGCAGATGGCCCAGGGGGCCCGGCAGGCGCTGGGCTGCGACCTGGCGGTGTCCGTCACCGGGGTGGCGGGGCCCGACCCGGACGATTGGGGCAACCCGGTGGGGCTGGTATACGCGGCCCTGGCGGCCCCCGACGGCTGCCAGGTGAAGCAGCTGCATCTGGCGGGCACGGGAGCGCAGCGGGACCGCATCCGCGCCCTGGCGGCCAACCACGCGCTGGACATGGCAAGACGGTGGTTAGAGAAGCGCTGAGCCGTCGCGAGCAGCGGGCTAAGCCCGCAGCGCAGCAAAAACCGCACGGGGCCGCAGGCCCGAGCGGGTTTTCCCGAAGTCGGAGGGCTTAGTCCCCGTCGCGGAGGGCGCGAAGCGTGACAATCAAGAAGCGCTGAGCGCCCGGGAGCAGCGGACTAAGCCGCGAGCAGCGGCCAAGGAGGTCGGCGGAATGAAATACTGGAAAAAAATCACATCAAAGATGCTGGCCCTGGGCGCCCTTGCGCTGGCGGCGGCCCTGGTCCTCTCCGCCTCCGCCTCCACGGGGAACGTGAACCTGATGGCGGTAAACGAGCGGGTGCTGCTGGACCTCACGGCGGACAATATGCCCCGCACGGTGGGGGGTGTGCTGTACGTGCCCTACACCATGCTGTCCTATCAGGCCACCGGCATCGACCTGGGGGTAAACGCCATGTACAGCACCACCAAGCGCACGCTGCTGGTCACCGACGGGGAGCTGGGGGTGGTGTTCGACACCCGGGCCAACACCGCCCAGGATCTGTCCGGCATAACGGTGCCCGCCCAGGCCATGGTGCGCAACGGCACAGTCTTTGTGCCCATCGACTGGCTGTGCGAGTATTTCGGCACCATCCGGTGCACCCGCACCCGCACCCGGTACGGCACGCTGATCCGGCTGACCAGCAGCTCCGCCATCCTCAGCGACCGGGCCTTTCTGAGCGCGGCGGACAATCTGCTGGCGGACAGCCTGAACCGCTACCTGGAGTCGGGCGGCAGCGGGGAGGGCGAGAGCCCCGCCCCCCCCGATTCCGGCTCGGCGTCCGAGCCGCCCAGCGGCGGGGAGCTGTATCTGGCCCTGCGCTGGGGGGACGACGGGGAGGAGTGCGTCCGGCTGGCGGAGGGACGCGGGCTGCGGGCGCTGTTCCTGTTCACCCCGGAGCAGCTGCGGGAGCAGGACGACCTGGTGCGCCGGCTGGTGGGCGCGGGCCACACCATAGGGCTGTCCCTGGAGGGTGAGGATGTGGAGGCCTGCCTGGACCAGGCGCAGGAGGGGCGCGGACTGCTGGCGGCCATCGCCCGCTGCCCCGCGCTGGTGGCCGGGGCCCCCAATCTGGACCGGGAGGGCCGGGATGCGCTGGCCCAGGACGGCTTCGCGGTGTGGCGGCCCACCCTGAAGGGGACGGACTACTCCACCGGCGCGGCCCTGGCCCGGAAGCTGGACCCCCAGCAGGTGAACTATGTGGAGATTGGCTGCGGCAGCGGGGGCGCCAGGTTCCTGCGCGCGGCGCTGGACGCCATGGAGGAGGAGAACTGCCAGATCTACCAGGCCACGGCCCCCGCCTTGGCATAAACAAAAGCCCATCCCTCCCGGGATGGGCTTTTGTCATAGGGTCATGGTATGCCGGCAATTTTCAAACAGCACCTATCCTCTCGCTGCTATCATGCTGTTCAAAACACGGTACTCCTCGTCGGACAGGTTGTTGACTATCCGATATTCCGCTGCGTCATCGCCTGTCCCCATTGCGTAAATCACGCTGGTCTGATCCAGCCATATGGAGAACGGGTATCCAATATTTTCTTCTTTGGGCCGTATCATCATAACCGCGTCCGGCGGCATATTCGGTACGGCGGAGTCATCCAGGGATTTTCCAGTCAGCAGGGCAAACAGGATGCGGTTTACAGTCCGCCTGTCCGAAATGGGCTTGGAGTTGGTATAATCAACCGCCCCTGCTTCCACGGGAAAACCAATGGTGATGCTGACATCTGCTTCATTCCATTTTATGAACAGCACAATGAGCACTGCGGCTGCGGCCAGCAGGGCGAGGAATATGCAGCATTTTTTGAAATCAGGTTTCATAGCCCGCTCCTTCGGCATAGTGCCATCGGGGTTCGCGGCGCCAGTCAGTTTGGCGCCGCCTCAATCCTGTACCCAGTCATGTGCATATCATACCATAAATTAGAAATTCTGTCAATCAATTTTGGCTGATTTTACAGGTCCAGAATCACCCGCTCTATGCTGCTTACCGCCTCCTCCACCAGGCCGTCCACATCCAGCGCCTTCTCCGCCTCCTCCAGCTCCTCCGGCTTCGGCTTGGTCCGGGGGTGCTTGGGGGTGAACACGGTGCAGCAGTCCTCATAGGGCAGGATGGAGGTCTCAAAGGTGCCGATCCGCCGGGATATGCGGACGATCTCCTCCTTGTCCATCCCCACCAGGGGGCGCAGCACCGGCACGGTGCACACCGCGTCGGTGCACACCATGGCCTCCAGGGTCTGGCTGGCCACCTGGCCCACCGACTCCCCCGTGACCAGGGCCTGGATGCCGTTCTTCTGGGCCACCCGGCAGGCGATGCGCATCATGAAGCGGCGCATGAGGATGGTGAACAGCTCCTCGGGGCAGGCGCGGCGCAGCTCCTCCTGGATTTTGGTGAAGGGCACCACATGGACGCACTGCTTGCCCGTGTAGGGCACCAGCAGCCGGGCCAGCTCCAGCACCTTCTCCTTGGCCTCGGGGGAGGTGTAGGGGTAGGAGTAGTAGTGGATCATGTCCACAATGATCCCCCGCTTGGCGGCCATCCAGGAGGCCACGGGGGAGTCGATGCCCCCGGACAGCAGGGACAGCGCCCGGCCCCCCATGCCCACGGGCAGCCCCCCCGCCCCCGGCTCCGGGTCGGCGTGGAGGTAGGCGTCAAAGTCCCGCACCTCCACATGAACCGTCAGCTCCGGGTGGTGCATGTCTGCCGCCAAGTGGGGGAAGCGGTCGTGGAGCTCGCCGCCCACATACTGGGACAGCTGGATGGAGGTCATGGGGAAGCTCTTGTCCGCCCGCTTGCTCTCCACCTTGAAGGACCTGGCGGAGCTCAGCTTGTCCCCCAGGTAGTCCACGGCGCACTGCACAATGGCGTCCCTGTCCTTGGGGCAGGCCCGGGCCCGGCACACCCCCACCGCCCCGAACAGCTTGCCCATGGCGGTCCAGGCGCCCTCGAAGTCGCAGGCATCGTCCAGCGGCTCCACATAGGTGGCGGACTGGCGGGTGTAGACCTTGAAGGAGCCGTATTTCTTCAGCCTCCGCTTGGCGTTGCCCATCATTTTCTCCTCAAAGCCCCGGCGGTTGAGGCCCTTGAGCACCATCTCTCCCTGCTTGAGCAGGATGATCTCTTTCATACGCGTCCCTTGCTTTCTACATCGGATGTCCCCCTATTTTACAGGGACGGCGGGGCTGTGTCAAGGGCGGGCCCGCCCCCGCCCGGGCGGGTCGTGTGCGCGGACAGATTTTCCTTGCCCCCTGCCCCGGATTGTGTTAAAATCTGGGGAGAGAACGCATACACCGGCGAGAGGGGGAGGGGGCCGCACGCGGGAGCCGCGGCCCTGCAATTTTATGTCTATTGGGATTGGATTTGACAACCAGCGCTATGTGGAAACCCAGTCCGCCCACATCCGGGAGCGCATCGGCCAATTCGGCGGAAAGCTGTACCTGGAGTTCGGCGGAAAGCTGTTTGACGACTACCACGCGGCCCGGGTGCTGCCCGGCTTCGCCCCGGACAGCAAGATCCGTATGCTGCTGGCGCTGCGGGACAGCGTGGAGGTGGTGGTGGTCATCAACGCCGCCGCCATCGAGCAGAACAAGGTCCGGGGGGATCTGGGCATCACCTACGACGAGGACGTGCTGCGCCTCATCGACACCTTCCGGGGGGAGGGGCTGTACGTGGGGAGCGTCACCATCACCCAGTACGCCGGGCAGCCGGCGGCGGACGCCTTCAAGCGCCGCTTGGAGGGGTTCGGGGTGCGGGTATACCTCCACTATCCTATTCCCGGGTATCCCCACGATGTCAGGCGCATCGTGTCGGAGGACGGCTTCGGCAAAAACGACTACATCGAGACCACAAAGCCCCTGGTGGTGGTCACCGCCCCCGGCCCCGGGTCCGGGAAGATGGCCACCTGCCTGTCCCAGCTCTACCACCACCATATCCGGGGGGTGCGGGCGGGGTACGCCAAATTCGAGACCTTCCCCATCTGGAACCTGCCCCTGAACCACCCGGTCAACCTGGCCTACGAGGCGGCCACCGCCGACCTGAACGACGTGAATATGATCGACCCCTTCCACCTCCAGGCCTACGGGGAGACCACGGTGAACTACAACCGGGACGTGGAGGTATTTCCCGTCCTCCAGGCCATGTTCGGGGAGATCATGGGGGAGAGCCCCTACAAGTCCCCCACCGACATGGGGGTGAACATGGTGGGGCACTGCATCGTGGAGGACGGGGCGGTGTGCGCCGCCGCCAAGCAGGAAATCGTCCGGCGCTATTACGCCGCGCTGTGCGACCGCCGCCGGGGACAGGGCAGCGACGAGACCGTCTACAAGCTGGAGCTGCTGATGAAGCAGGCCCAGGCCGGCCCGGAGCTGCGTCCCGTCATCCGCGCCGCCGAGGACAAGGCGGAGGAACGGGGGGAGCCCGCCGCCGCCATCCAGCTGCCCGACGGGCGGGTGGCGGTGGGCAAGACCTCGGAGCTGATGGGGGCCGCCGCCGCCGCGTTGCTCAACGCCCTCAAGGCGCTCTCCGGCATCCACCGCAAGACCCACCTCATCTCCCGGGAGGCTATCGAGCCCATCCAGGCCTTGAAGGTGGGCCACCTGGGCAGCCGCAACCCCCGGCTGCACAGCGACGAGGCGCTCATCGCCCTGGCCATCTCCACCGCCACTGTCCCCCTGGCCGCCCAGGCGCTGGACAGCCTGGACAAGCTGCGCGACTGCGAGGCTCACTCCTCCGTCATCCTCACCGCCGCCGACAGCGGGACCTATGCCCGGCTGGGCCTGCGCCTCACCTGCACCCCCCGCTACCAGGGCAGCCAGCTCTACCACAAGTAGGGGAAGCGTTTCACGTGAAACGCCTGTTTGACATATGCGGGGCTGTTGGCGCGGCACGAAAGAAAAGGCTTGCAATTGGGCGCGGGGTATGGTATCATGCTTAATACCTGTGCGGGGCTTGCCCGCTTTTACGAAGCCATCACCGAAAGGATTTGAGACAAATGACCACTCCCCAGCTCATTGTGTCCATCATTTACTTCATCGTGTCCCTGGCCCTGGTGGCCATCGTCATGCTCCAGTCCGGCAAGAGCGCCGGCCTGTCCGGGGCCATCGCCGGCGGGGCCGACACCTTCCTGTCCAAGAACAAGGCCAAGTCCGCCGACGCCCGGCTGGCCAAGATGACCAAATGGGTGGCCATCGTGTTCATGGTCCTCACCCTGGCCTTGTGCCTGCTGTCCCTGACCTGAGCCGTCATTTAAAAAGCTCCCCTGCCCAGTGGGCAGGGGAGCTTTTTTTACGCCCTCAAATGCTCAGGCGGCCGGTATTGCAGCGCCTCCGCCAGGTGCTGGGCCGCGATGTCCCCCGCCCCGTCCAGGTCGGCGATGGTGCGGGCCACCCGCAGGATGCGGTCATACCCCCGGGCGGTGAGGCCCAGCCGGTCATAGGCCCCCCGGATGAGCCGCTGGCACTCCCCGTCCAGCTTGCAGTGCTCCCGCAGCTCCCTGGGGCCCATCTGGGCGTTGCAGGCGGGGCCGTCCGGGCCGTACCGGGCGGTCTGGACGGCCCGGGCGGCGTTCACCCTGGCCCGGATGGCCGCCGAGCCCTCCGCCGGGGCGGACGCCCCGGAAAGCTCGTCGTAGTCCAGGGAGGGCACGTCCACGCAGATGTCGATGCGGTCCAGCATGGGCCCCGACAGCCGGGACAGGTACCGCCGCACCGACTGCTCCGTGCAGGCGCACCGCCCGGAGGGGTGGCCGTACCAGCCACACCTGCACGGGTTCATGGCGCACACCAGCATGAACCGGCTGGGGTAGGTCACAGAGCCGGACACCCGTGAGATCTGGGTCTGCCCGTCCTCCAGGGGCTGGCGGAGCACCTCCAGCACGTCGGCGTGGAACTCGGGCAGCTCGTCCAGGAACAAAACCCCGTTGTGGGCCAGGGAGATCTCCCCCGGCCGGGGGCTGGAGCCGCCCCCGGTCATCCCGGCGGCGGAGATGGTGTGGTGGGGCGCGCGGAAGGGACGGCGGCGCACCATGGGGCGCTCCTTGGAGGTGAGGCCCATGACGGAGTAAATTTCCGTGCAGGCCAGGGCCTCCCCCCTGGTCATGTCGGGGAGTATGGAAGGCAGGCGCTTGGCCATCATGGACTTACCCGAGCCGGGGCAGCCCGACATGAGGACATGGTGTCCCCCGGCGGCGGCCACCTCCAAGGCCCGCTTGGCGTGCTCCTGGCCCTTCACCTCGGCGAAATCCGGCCCCTGGAGGGGGGGCAGCTCATCCCGCCAGGCCGGGGCGGGCGGGATGGGGCGTTCCCCGGCCAGATGGCGGGCCAGCTCGTCCACCGTATGGACGGGAAAGACCTCCAGGCCGTCCGCCAGGGTGGCCTCGGGGGCGTTGTCGGCGGGGAGGAACAGCCGCCGCACACCGGCGCGCCGCGCCGCCAGCGCCATGGGCAGCACCCCGGACACCGGGCGCAGCCGCCCGTCCAGGGACAGCTCGCCCAGGAAGGCGGAGTCCCGCTCGCGCTTCAGGGAGAGCTGCCCCCCGGCGCACAGGATGCCCACCAGAATGGGCAGGTCGTATACCGTGCCCCCCTTGCGCCGGTCCGCAGGGGCCAGGTTCACCGTGATGCGGGAAACGGGGAAGTCAAAGCCGCTGGATTTGACCGCCGCGCGCACCCGCTCCCGGGCCTCCCTCACGGCGGCGTCGGGCAGGCCCACCACGTCGAAGGCGGGCAGGCCGCCGGACAGGGCGCACTCGGCGGCGACTGGATAGCCCGCCACCCCGGCCAGCCCCAGCGAAGTCACGCTGCATACCATGGGCAGACACCTCTTTTCGTCAGCTTTTCCAATACTTTACCATGATTTTCCCCGCTGCGCAAGACCCGCCCCGCCCGCCGGACTGGAAGGCGCTGGAAAGGCAGGGCATCCAGAAAGTTTACTGAAAAATTGAGCTTTTCCAATTGCAAAATCGGGATGGATGTGATAGACTATTCACCGCGAAACGGAACGAACCGAATAGGTGAACGTTCTCAGAAGCTGTACCAATAGCCGAAGTATGCAGACTTGCGAGGAAAAATTGCCGCCGGAAAGGCAAAAAATCGCAGGAATACTTTGTGTATTTCAAGATTTTTTAACGCAGCCTGGCGGCAATTTGGCCCGCAAGGATGTGTGCCGGGGTCTATTGGTACAGCTTCTCATATGAAAAGGAGGAAAACGCCTATGGCACGCAAGTTCAAAACTATGGACGGCAATACCGCCGCCGCCCACGTGTCCTACGCCTTTACCGAGGTGGCCGGCATCTATCCCATCACGCCGTCCAGCCCCATGGCGGACAACGTGGACCAGTGGGCCGCCGCCGGGAGGAAGAATATCTTCGGCCAGCCCGTCAAGGTCATCGAGATGCAGTCCGAGGCCGGCGCGGCCGGCACTGTCCACGGCTCCCTGGCCGCCGGCGCCCTGACCACTACCTACACCGCCTCCCAGGGCCTGCTGCTGATGATCCCCAACATGTACAAGATTTCCGGCGAGCTGCTCCCCGGTGTGTTCCATGTGTCCGCCCGCACCGTGGCCAGCCACGCGCTGAACATCTTCGGCGACCACTCCGACGTTATGGCCTGCCGCCAGACCGGCTTCGCCATGCTGGCCGAGGGCAATGTGCAGGAGGTCATGGACCTGGCCGCCGTGGCCCACCTGGCCGCCATCGAGGGCCGCGTGCCCTTCCTGAACTTCTTCGACGGCTTCCGTACCTCCCACGAGATCCAGAAGGTCGCCATCTGGGATTACGACGACCTGGCCGAGATGGTGGACTGGAAGGCCGTCGAGGACTTCCGCGCCCGCGCCCTCAACCCCGAGCGCCCCGTGATGCGCGGCTCCCACGAGAACGGCGATATCTTCTTCCAGCACCGCGAGGCCTGCAATAAGTACTACGACGCCATCCCCGAGATCGTCGAGGGCTACATGGGCAAGATCAACGCCAAGCTGGGCACCAACTACCAGCTGTTCAACTACTACGGCGCGCCCGACGCCGACCGGGTGATCATCGCCATGGGCTCCATCTGCGACGTGGCCGAGGAGGTCATCGACTACCTCAATGCCCACGGCGAGAAGGTGGGCCTGATCAAGGTGCGGCTGTACCGCCCCTTCCGGGCCGACAAGCTGCTCTCCGCCATCCCCGCCACCTGCAAGCACATCGCCGTGCTGGACCGCACCAAGGAGCCCGGTGCCCAGGGCGAGCCCCTGTACCTGGACGTGGTCACCGCCCTGGCCAACGCGGGCCGCACCGACATCTCCGTCATCGGCGGCCGCTACGGCCTGGGCTCCAAGGACACCCCGCCCGCCAGCGTGTTCGCCGTCTATGAGGAGCTGACCCGTACCGCCCCCAAGCGCCAGTTCACCATCGGCATCGTGGACGACGTGACCAACATGTCCTTGGAGGAGAAGCCCTCCCCCAACACCGCGGCCGAGGGCACCATCGAGGTGAAGTTCTGGGGCCTGGGCGGCGACGGCACCGTGGGCGCCAACAAGAATTCCATCAAGATCATCGGCGACCACACCGACAAGTACGTCCAGGCGTACTTCCAGTACGACTCCAAGAAGACCGGCGGCGTGACCATCAGCCACCTGCGCTTCGGCGACCAGCCCATCCGCGCCCCCTACTATATCAACAAGGCCGACTTCGTGGCCTGCCACGTGCCCGCCTACATCGTCAAGGGCTTCCCCATGGTCCGGGACGTGAAGGACGGCGGCACCTTCCTCATCAACTGCCAGTGGTCCGACGAGGAGCTTGACAAGCACATGCCCGCCGTGGCCAAGCGGTACATTGCCGAGCATAACATCCAGGTCTACACCATCAACGCCATCGACCTGGCCATCGAGATCGGCATGGGCAAGCGCACCAACACCATCCTCCAGTCCGCCTTCTTCAAGCTGGCCAAGGTCATGCCCGAGGAAGAGGCCATCGGCTATATGAAGGACGCCGCCACCCACTCCTACCTGAAGAAGGGCCAGGACATTGTGGACATGAACCACAAGGCCATCGACATCGGCGCCACCGCGTTCAAGAAGTTCGAGGTGCCCGCCTCCTGGGCCACCGCGCAGGACGAGAGCAAGGGCGGCAGCCTGGAGGGCCGCGCCGAGCTGGTGGAGCAGGTGAAGGACGTGATGGAGCCCATCAACCGCATGGACGGCGACAGCCTGCCCGTGTCCGCCTTCGTGCCCCACGTGGACGGCACCTTCCAGCAGGGCGCCTCCGCCTATGAGAAGCGCGGCGTGGCCGTGTCCGTCCCCGCCTGGAATCCCGACACCTGCGTGCAGTGCAATATGTGCTCCTACGTGTGCCCCCACGCCACCATCCGTCCCTTCGCCCTCACCGAGGAGGAGGCTAAGGCGGCCCCCGAGTGTGCCCAGATCGTGGACGTGAAGGCCGGCAAGGGCAAGGGCGTGTATAAGTACTCCCTGGCCGTGTCCGCTATGGACTGCATGGGCTGCTCCGTCTGTGTGGGCGTGTGCCCCACCAAGAGCCTGTCCATGGTGCCCCTGGAGAAGGAGGCCGTGCGCCAGCCCGCCTTCGACTACATGGTGGCCAAGGTGGCCCCCAAGGCCGACATGGAGGGCAATACCTCCGTCAAGGACAGCCAGTTCAAGCAGCCCCTGCTGGAGTTCTCCGGCTCCTGCGCCGGCTGTGCCGAGACCGCCTATGCCCGCCTGGTCACCCAGGTGTGCGGCGACCGCATGTACGTGTCCAACGCCACCGGCTGCTCCTCCATCTGGGGCGGTCCCGCCGCCACCTCCCCCTATACCGTCAATAAAGAGGGCAAGGGCGTGGCCTGGGCCAACTCCCTGTTCGAGGACAACGCCGAGCACGGCCTGGGCCTGCACCTGGGCCAGAAGGCCATCCGCAGCGCCCTGGCCGACAAGACCCGCGCCCTGCTGGCTATCGACTGGACCTACGCCCCCCTCAAGGAGGCCGCCCAGAAGTGGCTGGACACCATGGACGATGGCGAGGCCAACGCCGAGGCCACCAAGGCCTATATCGCCGCGCTGAACGACGGCCTGTGCACCATCGACGAGGTGACGGCGTTCGTCAACAGCCCCGCCGCCAAGGACGCCTTCGGCGAGAAGCTGGGCGAGATGCAGGCCCATGCCCAGCAGCTCAAGGATTCCGGCGCCCAGTTCTGCGACTGCGACGCCTGCAAGCTGATCCAGGAGATCCTGGCCCAGAAGGAGTACCTGAACAAGAAGTCCGTGTGGATCTTCGGCGGCGACGGCTGGGCCTACGACATCGGTTACGGCGGACTGGACCACGTGCTGGCCTCCGGCGAGGATGTGAACATCTTCGTGTTCGACACCGAGGTGTACTCCAACACCGGTGGTCAGGCGTCCAAGTCCTCCAACATCGGCCAGGTGGCGCAGTTTGCCGCCGCCGGTAAGTCCATCGGCAAGAAGTCCCTGGCGGAGATCGTGATGCAGTACGGCTATGTGTACGTGGCCCAGGTGGCCATGGGCGCCAACCCGAACCAGACCCTCCAGGCCATCCGGGAGGCCGAGGCCTATCACGGCCCGTCCCTGGTCATCGGCTACAGCCCCTGCGAGATGCACTCCATCAAGGGCGGCATGGCCAACTGCCAGAGCGAGATGAAGAAGGCCGTGGCCTGCGGCTACTGGAACCTGTTCCGTTATAACCCCGCCCTGCGTGCCGAGGGCAAGAACCCGTTCACCCTGGATTCCAAGGCGCCCGCAGGCGGCTATCAGGAGTTCCTGAAGAACGAGGCCCGCTACTCCTCCCTCACCCGTTCCTTCCCGGAGCGCGCCGAGAAGCTCTTCAAGGAGAACGAGGAGGCCGCTATGGCCCGTTGGGAGCACCTGCAAAAGCTCATCGAGCTGTACCAGTAATTCCAAGCACAGCATCCAGCCGCCCCCCTCATCTGAGGGGGGCGGCTTTTCCGCTCCTACTTATGTGCGGCGAAGTATTCCGCCACCACTGCCCGCTCCGAAAAGGGGCGGCGGACGCCCCTTTCCTCAATGTACTCCTCATGGCCCTTGCCCAGCAGGGCCACCACGTCCCCCGGCCCGGCCAGCTCCAGCGCCCGGAGGATGGCTGCGCGGCGGTCCAAAACCACCTCGTGGGGGAACTGCGCCAAAGCGGCGGAAATCTCGGCGCAGATATCCTCGGGCCGTTCGGAACGGGGGTTGTCGGTGGTGACCACGGCGCAGTCCGCCCAGCGGACAGCGGAACGGGCCATATCCGTCCGGCGCAGCCTGGGACGGTCGCCCCCCGCGCCGAACACGGCAATGACGCGCCTTGGGTGGTGGGCGCGCAGGGCGGACAGCACCGCGTCAAAGCTGGCGCCGTTGTGGGCGTAGTCGATGACCACTTCAAAGGGTGCGGGGACGCGCAGGCGCTGGGCACGCCCCGGCACCGTGACGTGGGCCAGCCCTGCCCGCACCGCGCCGTCGTTCAGGCCCAGGGCCCGGGCCAGGGCCACGGCGGCCAGGGCATCCGCCCCGTTAAAGTCCCCGGGCAGGGGGATGTGGTAACGGGGCGCGCCCGCCACGGTGAGCCGGACGGACAGGGAACGCTCCGGGTCGGGCTCCACGGCCAAGGCGCGGATATCAGCCCCCGGGCGGAAGCCGAAGGTAACAGCGGGGGCGCTTGGGGGGAGCTGGGCCGCCATGGCGGGCCAGGCGGGGTCGTCCCCATTGCCCACGGCCCGGCGGCACTGGCGGAAGAGGGCGGCCTTGCAGTCCCGGTACTCGTCAAAGCCGGCGTGCTCCCCGGGGCCGATGTGATCCGGGGACAGGTTGAGAAATACCCCGGCAGCAAAGTTGAGGCCGTGGAGACGGCGCAGCTTCATGGCCTGGGAGGACGCCTCCAGCACCACATAGGCGCACCCGGCGTCCGCCATCTGCCGGAGGATGCGGTGCAGTGTGATGGGCTCCGGGGTGGTGTTTGCGGTCGCGCACAGCCGCTCCCGGCCGATGTACGCCCCCAGGGTGCCGATCATGCCGGTCTTGTATCCGGCGGCGGACAGGATATCCCGGATCATATGGGCGGTGGTGGTCTTGCCCTTGGTGCCGGTGACGGCGATGAGGGAAAGGCCGTCGGCGGGGCGGCCGTAAAATTCCGCCGCCAGCAGAGCCAGGGCGGTCCGCGGGTCGTCCACCGGGGCGCCCGGAACACCGGCGGGCAGGGGCGGGGCGCACACCACGGCGGCCGCGCCCCGGTACAGGGCCTCGGGGATATGGGCGCGGCCGTCGGCGCGGCAGCCGGGCAGGGCGGCGAACAGCGCGCCGGGGATCACCTCCCGGGAGTCGCAGGTGAGGGCGGTGATCTCCGCCTCCTGGGAGCATTGGACACCCAGGACGGAAAGCAGCTTGGACAGCTTCATGGGGAAACCTCCTGTGGAGTTTTCCCCAATCTATGAATTTGAGCGTAAAAATGTCCCTCCCGTAGAACGGGAGGGACATTTTGCCGTTATTCGTCTGTTTCTGCCCGATGCAGCAGCTCATCCACCGACAGGCCGTAGAGCCTCCTTTTGATGGGCCCATCTTATCAAAAAGGGGCGGTTGCGTCCACCAAATATGGGGCAATTTTAGGTTGCGGAGCCGTCGTGAGCAGCGCGGCCCTTCTTGGCGTCCCACTCCCGCAGAAACGCCTGCACGTACTCCACATCCGACGGCGTGTCGATATACTCCAGCCCCCGCTTCTGCCGGGTTTCCACCCCCTTGCCGGTGATGAGCAGGAGGGAGGGCGTCTCGCAGCTGAGCACCGCCTGCCGGATGGCCTCCCCCCGGTTGGGCTCGATGCGGCACTCACAGGCCACGTGGGAGGCAATCTCCCGGCAGATGGACAGGGTGTCCTCCTCGCCGGAGTCCTCCTCGGTGAGCACCACCAGGTCGGAACAGGCCCCGGCCACCTCCCCCAGGTCCCGGCGGCGGTCAAATGCCTTTTTGCCCGGACAGCCAAACACGGCGACAACCCGCCGCCCAGGGTACTCCCGCTTAGCGGAGCGGAACAGGGTCTCAAAGCTCATGCGGTTGTGGGCGTAGTCCACAATGGCAGTCACATCCCCCCCGGCGTTGGAATACACCTCCATCCGGCCCGGCACCCGGGCCTTGGCCAGGCCCGCCCGGACGGCCTCCCCGGGAATACCCAGCCCCAGGCATACCGCGATGGCGGCCAGGGCGTTTTCCACATTGAACAGCCCCGGCATGGTCAGGCGGTACTGGCCGCTCAGCGCCCCCGCCTCCGTCTGAAACAGGATGTCGTCACCAAACTTGTGGGCGTCGTGGCCGTATACTGCGGCGGCGGGGTCCCGCTGGGAGAAGGTGAGCACCTCAGGACAGGCCGCCCGGGCGGCGGACAGGGCCTCCCCCCCGTGCCCGCAGTCCAGGTTGACGCAGGACAGCGCCGCCTGGGCGAAGAGCTTCAGCTTGGAGTGGAAGTAGTCGTCAAAATCCGGGTGCTCAATGGGGGAAATGTGGTCGGAGCCGATGTTCAAAAAGGCGGCGGCCGAAAAGGGGACGCCCAAGGTGCGGTGGTATTTCAGCGCCTGGCTGGACACCTCCATCACCAGGTACTCCATGCCGGAGGCGCGGGCGTGGGCGAAATGCCTTTGCAGCTCCAGGGGCTCGGGGGTGGTGAGGTGGGATTCAAAGCGCTCCACCCCGTCCCAGGTATCGATGGACGAGATGACGCCGCAGGTCTTCCCCTCCGGGGCCAGGTACTCGTCCAGGATATACTTCAAATAGTAGGCGGTGGACGACTTGCCCTTGGTGCCGGTCAGGCCGATGATCTTCAAATGCCGGGCCGGGTCGTTGTAGAACTTTGCCGCCAGCGGGGCCATCACCTGCCGCATATCCCGCACCAGGAGGCAGGGGAGGCCCGCCGAAGGATAGGCCGTCTCGCTGACGTAGGCAAAGGCCCCCCGACGGGCGGCGCCGGCCAGATATTCCGGCTTGAAATGGGCCCCCTTACAGAGAAACAGCGTGCCGGGGACTGCCTCCCGGGAGTTGTAGGACACCAGCTCCACCGCGCGGCCCAAATCCAGCCCCTCCGGCACAGGGGCCGCCAGCTGGCCCAGACTGTCCAGCAGGGCGCAGTAGTCCGCCAGGGGAAATACATTCAAACCCATACCATCGACCTCCGTAAATCTATGCCCTCTCTGCTGCCGGGCGGGGGCACGTCCGCCTTCAACCCTGCCGAAGGTGGATGAAAGCTCTTTTGGGGCGCTTTCTACCGCGGAAAGCACCTCAGATGGTGCGCAGGGGATAGCCGCACCGCTCCACCGCCCGCTCCGCCATGACCATCATGGCGTCCAGGTAGAAGGGGGGCAGGGGGTGGTAGGTGGAGAACACCGACAGCTCGGTGCAGGCCAGGATGGCGCAGT
>ERZ779626.22-NODE-22-length-125621-cov-26.762436_pt1 | contig 125621 bp, 122 predicted proteins | sample MGYA00514209_ERZ779626 | MGnify/ENA primary metagenome ERZ779626 (study PRJEB29562, sample SAMEA4376713) | mouse gut metagenome | isolation source: Cecum | study: EMG produced TPA metagenomics assembly of the A DSS colitis mouse model was used to assess the...
TGCTGACCACCTTATACAACGCGCCAACGACCATCAATAATTACTATCAGGCGGCAGTTCAGCATGATTTTGGCCCCTAATATCGGTTGAAAATGCGTCTCAAATTGAGCAATGTCATTAAGTTGGCCGCGAAGGAAGAAGTGGCAGAAGGTCACAGGATTCCGTAGGGTGAGCATGAGGGGAATGTCGAACTCCGGCTGGTCAGGCAGAGGCATACCGTATGCAATGCCCCGAGCCTTGTCCCGAATACGGATCAGGTAATTCCAGTTCCGCTTCTCCAGGTGGGCCAGATTGTTGCAGGATTCGTAATTCCGGTCAGCCAGCAGGATCACCTTCCCGGAAACGCGGGAGCGGTCTGCCATCTGGCACAGGGCTCTGCACTCGTTCTTTTCGTGCTCCTTCTGCACGATCAGGTCGGTATAAATGCCGTTTTCCAGGTCAAAGAGCGCGTTCATGTGCCAGAGGTTCCAGCCGTGCTGCCTGGGCGTGCCGGGGCGGTAGGAGGCCGGGTCCTCCGGGCAGGCGGCGGATTTCAGCGACGAGCCGTCCACCGCCAGCAGGCGGCAGCCGCAAAAGGTTTTTTCCGGGCGCAGCAGGGCCGTGATAGCAAAATATTATGTGCAGAGAAACAGCGCTCAATGGCGCTGTTTCTCTGCGTTTTTAGGAGGTGCTTTTCATAATTGCTTTCTATTCATAGCGTCCCTTATGCGTTGAAGCACATAAGGGACGTTCTCGAACAGCGCGAACCTTGGATATTCGCCTCCCTCATTTCGTCAATTATCCGTATGGCCTGCTTGACTGTCCGGGCGTTGTCAAGCGAATAACCGTTGGTTTCCATTGTATATTCCAGACCATCAATCAGGCTCAGATCGTCCTCAACATAAAGTATCGTTTCCATCATCAAATTCCTTCTTCTTGCCGCCTTTTTTTGCCTTTTTCCAAGCTGCATATGTGGAATACAAAAATAAAACGCACAAAACAGCGTAGCGGGCAGCGTCCTTTGGTTTACCAGATACACCACTTGCAGCCGCTACGATCAGCCAGATTGCGCTAATCATTCCACGAACATACACACGACGCATAAATGATCCCCCTTAAATTAAGAATTACAGGGCGAAATATTCAGCAACACACTCAGATAATACTGCCGTCCATTTTTCTCCGTCAGCAGCGCCCCATGATACTTTTCCGCCACCGCCTTGATGTTGGAAAGCCCGGTGCCCGCCGGGGGAAGGGGTTTGTCCGAGCAGGTGTTCTCAAAGGTCAGCATGTAGAAATCTCCCTGCCGCTTCCCGCTGATGCGGATGGCCTTGGCACCATCATTTGCACGGCAGGCGGTGATGGCGTTGTCCAGGGCGTTGGCAAAGAGCACACACAGGTCAAAGTCGTCAATCCCGCAAGGCTTGGGAAGAATCAGGGACACCTCCGCCGCAATCTCCTTCGCCAGTCCCAGCTTCTCCCCCAGAAGAATATCCACCACCGGGTTGCCGGTCTGATAGGGAAAGGACAGGGCCTCCGAGACGGCCTCCAGCTTTTTCAGGTACTCCCTGCCCTCCTCCAGCTTTCCGCTCCGGAGCAGGCCGTCCAATACAGACAGATGATTTTTGATGTCGTGGCGGAAGGATTTCGTCTGCTCGTAACGCGCCTGGGCCTCCGCAATATAAACCTTTTGCGCATGGGCCGCCTGGGTCAGCGATTGCAGTTCCGCCTGAGCCTGAAAGCCCCGGCACAGCTGACGGTAGGCGTACAGGGTACACAGCAGCGCCGCCAATCCCATAACTTGCAGAAGCAGCAGCGTACTGTGCTTTCCGACCTCTTCCAGAGAGACAATGGGGGCAAAAAAACTGTAGGCGGTCTCGAGAATATACAATTCCGACGCAAAGAAAAACAGGCCGGGAAACAGCAGGAGTCCGATATAGGGCGTCTGGCTGTCCTCCGTCCAGGCCAGGAGCTTCAGTACAGCATAATAGCAGCCGACGCACAGCGCAAAGAAAAGAACCTGCGCCGCCAAAAGCAGCAGATACAACAGAGAACTTCCGATGAATCGTGGAAAGAGCGCCGCCTCCACAGAGTTGATAATGCCAAAGGAGAGCTGTGAAATATAGCACGCCAGCACGGCAGCCAGCCAGGACACGGACGGTTGATTCCCCATCCAAAAACGGCTGACAGCATACAGTTCCAACACACATGCGGCAATGGAGAGCGTCCCGCTGAGGGAAAGCCTGACCGAGACAAGCTGGAGCGCAGTCAAAAGGAGGATGTAAACGGTAAAGTGCAGCGGCTTCAGCTTTTTTCCAGTGAGGCGGCTGACAAAGAGAATGTGCATCACACCTTGCCCCAGGAGGCAAATCCCGTCCAGAAACAGCGCGAAATAGTCCATGTCAGATTCCCCTCTCCTTCATATAGCGCAAAAGGGCCTGGATCAGTTCCCGCTCCCGCAGCCGGGAGGCGGGGATACGCTCCCCCTGAGACAGCAGGACCTGCCCATCCTGGCACCCGCGCACATAGTCCAGATTGACCAGATAGCTCCGGTGGCACTTGAAAAAGCGCCCGTCTACCCGCCGCTCCAGGTCCTCCAGCTTGTCGTAGTAGTCGCTCACTGTCCCGTCACTTTTGTGAAGGTAGATTTTCCGGCCCAATACCTCACAGTACACAATGTCCGACAGGAGAACGACCTCGCAGCCGGTCCCCCGCTGGATCACGATGTCCTCGGCCGTCTTCTGTTCCAAGGAGCGGAGCACCCGGTCCATCGTCTTTTTAAAGCGGGCGCTGTCCAGGGGTTTGAGCAGATAGTCGTATGCCTCTACCTGGAACGCGTCGAAAACGAGCTCCTTCAGCACCGTTACAAAGACCAGCAGGCTGTGGTCTCCCCGCCGGCGCAGCAGCCTGGCCGTCTCCATGCCGTCCGGCTGTTCCATCTGGATGTCCAGAAAAATCACATCAAAGCGATCAATCGCATCCAGCAGGGCGCGGCCATCGGGAAAACTGCTGAGGTCGTAAGCAGTGATTAGATGTTCATTCATATAGTCCGCAAGATGGCTGGCAAGCTCCCGGGCCATCATGGGTTCATCGTCGCAGATCGCAATTTTTATCATGTTCACCACCACGCTTTTCTATCAATCTATCAGATTAGCAAAGGAGGGACAGGAATGCAACCCCGATGTAATGGAATGTCGCGGATATGTCATGAAATGTTTTCATCCCGCTCAAAAGGCCAGCGGAGCAGCCGCAGCCGCCCCGCTGGCCTGGAGGGGAGATGGAACTACAATCAGGCAATATCCCGTTTCTGATATACCTTTACCGCAATTCGATAGGAGATAAAGAACCAGAGGTCGGAAATCGCAAGCACAATGTTAAAAGCTAACAGGATATTCTCTTTCACAGCGGTTCCTTTTCCTCCTTGGACGAGTATAAGCGGGTGAGGGGGATTGCGTGGCTCTACAATGAAACAGGCAAATCTAAGGGCGAGGTTGTCAGCGAGTACGCCAAAAAAGAGGGTTGTTCCGAGGAAACAGCGGAGCAGTATCTGACTGCGGCGCAGTTCAACCGCAGTCGGGTTTCGCTCTATGTCACGGCCCAGGACAAGGACGGAGAGGAAACCGGCGAGGATGTAACAAGGGACGATTCCTGGGATTATGCGGCAATCCTCTGGAATGGTACTCAGGCGGCAGCGGTTCAAGCCGCCTTTGAGAAACTGACTTACCGGGAGCAGCGGCTTTTGGAGGAACGCAATGCCGTCTGTATGACCTGTGGCCGGGTCAGTCCAATATCCGAGCGCAAAACCTTTGAGGATTTGGCGGTGATGTTCGAGGGCAGTACCGCCAGCGGCGCGGAGAGGGCCTACCGCAAGGCGGTGGAGAAACTGACCGCCTTGCTGGTGGAGGCCGGTGCGCTCCACGCTGCTCGGCTCAAACGGGAATCGGTGAAGCGGGCAAAAAAGAAAATCGCCGCCGCAGTCTACGAATATCAGGCAGACTGCGATGGCGAGTGGGGCAAGATTCATTTTGACTTTGTAAGCGGCACAGCGGAGATCGTCCGGCTGCCGAAACTGGCGGCATTGTACGACTGTACCGTAGACGAGCTTCTGCGGGAGGATGAACCAGGAGTCAGAAAGGAGTAAGAGCCTGTATTCATAAGCGTTTGAGCAAAGTGTGGGAATGCGAAATTTTGACCATAGCCTCAGCGGAGGAGACAGAAATCTCAAAATCTTTGTTAAGGCGTCTGGAATGGTTAAGCCAGGATAGGGTGCGTTCCACTACCCAACGCCAAGGAAGCTTTTCCCATTGATGACCACATTCTTCATCCACTCTACAAACACCGTATGCAGCTGCTGCGTATCAATCGCCCGGATCACATTTCTGAAGGTACAGGCATCTGGTATCCCGTTTTCCAGCTTAATGTACTTCCTCAGCCACTGTTCCGTACTTTTTCCGAACATTTCCACTCTTTTCCTCTCGCTATAGCAGCTTTTTCGGCTTTTGCCTCCCCCTTGTTTACAGTTTGTTTACTCATTCAATTACCCTGCATCCGCCGCCCGCCCCGCTTTTCCCTTGTACACCGCCCTCAAATGGTATATAATAACATTCGTCACCAGCGTCAATCACCGCGCCCGCCGGGCGGCGCGGATCTTACAAGGAGGGCTTATTATGAAACGAATCGGTATGCTGACCAGCGGCGGGGACTGCCAGGCCCTGAACGCGGCCATGCGGGGCGTCGCCAAGACGCTGTACAACGCGGACGAGCAGGTGGAAATCTACGGCTTTCTGGACGGATACCAAGGCCTGATTTACGGGCGCTTCCGGCTTCTGACCTACGCCGACTTCACCGGCATTCTCACCAAGGGCGGCACCTTCCTGGGCACCAGCCGCACGCCCTTCAAGACCATCCAGGTCCCCGGCGAGGACGGCGTGGACAAGGTGGCGGCCATGAAGCAGACCTACTACAAGCTGCAGCTGGACTGCCTGGTGATCCTGGGGGGCAACGGCACCCATAAGACCGCCAACCTCCTGCGCCAGGAGGGGCTGAACGTGGTGACCCTGCCCAAAACCATCGACAACGACCTGTGGGGCACGGATATGACCTTCGGCTTCCAGAGCGCAGTGGACGTGGCCACCGAGGCCATCGACTGCATCCACACCACCGCCGCCTCCCACGGGCGCATCTTCATCGTGGAGGTCATGGGCCACAAGGTGGGCTGGCTGACGCTGAACGCGGGCATCGCCGGCGGCGCGGACATCATCCTCATCCCGGAGATTCCCTACGACGTGGACAAGCTGGCCAAGAAGATCAAGGAGCGCCACGACGGCGGCAGCCGCTTCACCATTCTGGCGGTGGCGGAGGGGGCCATCTCCAAGAAGGACGCCGAGCTGAGCAAGAAGGAGTACAAGAAGAAGCTGGCCAAGCGGCCCCATCCCTCCGTGTCCTACGAGATCGCCGAGGAGCTGGGCAGGCGCTGCGGCCTGGAGGTGCGGGTCACGGTGCCCGGCCACACCCAGCGGGGCGGCAGTCCCTGTTCCTACGACCGGGTATTCGCCTCCCGCCTGGGCAGCGAGGCCGGCAAGCTGATTTTGAAGGGCGAATACGGCTTCATGGTGGGCTACAAGAACCGCGAGATCGTCAAGGTGCCCCTGGAGGACGTGGCCGGCAAGCTGAAGATGGTGGATCCCGGCGCCTCCATCGTCAAGGAGGCGAAGCTGCTGGGCATCAGCTTCGGCGACTGACACTTAATAATTAAGAGCGCAGAGCACGTTTTTCGACAAAGAGCCAGCCGGCCGGGACATCCCGGCCGGCTGGCTGTGCAATCGGGAAGAGGCGTGCTCTATCCCCCCATATACAGAACCTCCGGCAGGCAGGCCGCCAGGATCATAGCGCCTGCCAGCAGCAGCGCCAGCGCCAGCAGCAGCCAGCGCCTGCGCAGCAGAAAAACCTTCATACGCAGCCCTCCGCTTTCAGTCAGATTGTAACTGCTGAAGTGTACGCGCCGGAGCGGCGGGTTATGCCTGTTCCCCGTCCAGCAGGGTGTACTGCCCCGCCCGCAGGAGCGCGGCCAGCTGGAAAGTGTCCTCCGGCAGGGATCCGGCGCAGATGCCGCCTCTGGCGATGTCCTCGGTCCGGTGGCAGTCGGACCCGCCCAGGCGCAGAAGACCGAACTGGGCGGCGTAGTCCTCGGCCCAGCCGTTGTGATTTTCGTGGCGGGGATTCAGGTTGCGCACCTCCAGGCCCTCCAGGTAGCAGGCGATGGCGGGGGTGCACTTTCTGCGGTAGGGGTGGGCCTGCACCAGCAGGGCGCCGGCGGCTCTGGCGATGGGGGCGAAGGCGGCGATGCCCATGCGGAAAATTGCCTCCGGCTCCGCCAGCAGGTCGTCGGGGTAGCCGTAGAGGAGGTAGTCGTTCTCGCACTCGTCGAAGCGCAGCTCCGCGCCCTTGTAGACCCGCAGTCCCCGCTTCTCGGCTTCCTCCGACATGCGGCGGAAGCCGGTCAGAAAGGGGGCGACCTTGTCCCCCGGAGCGGCGGTATCCACATTGAGGTATTCAAAGGTTGTCCGGTTGTAGTGGTCGGTGACGGCCACGGCGGCGTAGCCGGCGGCGTGGTAGCCCTCCGCCAGGGCGGCCGCGTCCAGCCAGCCGCACTTACTGGTGTGGTTTGTATGGAGGTGGGTTTCGATCTTATACATTGGCGGTCCTTTCTTCGCCGCCTCCGGCGGCGAGGGGTGGATTCTTCTATTCGGAAGCTTATGGGGGCTGCGCGCCCCCACGCCCTGCGGTTACTTTTTGTGCAAACAAAAAGTAACCAAAAAATTGCCAAAACCGGAGGTTTTGGATTCCTCATGTTTGATTTGTTTTGCGCCCGTGGCTAGGTCTGGTTGGGCTAAATTGGTACGGGCCGCTTACTTGGACTTCTGCGTCTATTTGGGAGTGTTCTCAGGGTAGTGCCAATACCTGGGGGAACAAACTGCGGTGCCTCTCTGACATGCGCCGCAGGAAGAGGTACGGGCTCCTTTTTGGAGGTTTGAGCGAATCTGTAATAGGGCGTTCCCCGTTGATGGCTCTACCCCTTTAAAAGGCCGGCAGGCGGAGTTATTCAAGTACCAAGCCACTAGATCAGAACCCCGTAGGACTTCTTGTTCACGTGGCACCTAATCCATCAAAGATTCCACCCAATCCCCGTAAATCCCCCGCCGAGGCGGCGCGCCCAAAGGGCGGCCCCGAGAGGGAGGTCTGGAACCTCCGGTTCCAGCGATTTTTTGGTTACTTTTTGTTCGCACAAAAAGTAACCGCGGGGCGTGGGGCCGCGTAGGCCCCACAAGCTGTAGGGCTGCAACCCAGCTCCCCTCGCGCCCGGAGGGCGCGACGCTTACTCTGCCGCCGTTACCCTCACCCCGTGCTCCCGGCAGTACTCCCACGCCTCCTGCGGACACTGCGCGTCCGTAATAACCTCCTCCATGTCGGAAAGCAGCCCATAGGACATGAGGCTGCCGCCGCCGAACTTGCTGGCGTCGGCGAGGAGATACGCCCTCTGGCTCTGGCGGACCGCCAGCTTCTTCAGTTCATATTCAATGTAGGTGGATACGTTCAGCTTCCCATCCGGGGAGATGCCGGACACGCCCATAAAGGCCTTGCCGTAGTGGTAGCGGCCCAGAAATTCCAGCGTGCTCACGTCGGCCACCGAGTTGGTGCGGCGGTTCATGCTGCCGGGCAGGACGATCACCTCCACATTGGGTTTGCTGTAGGCCTGGGTGACCACGTAGAGGTTGCCGGTGATGGCGGTCACATGCTTGACCGGGTCCAGAAAGTCGATCAGATGCATGGCGGTGGTGCCGGAGTCAATAAAAATGATGTCGTTGTCCCCGATTAGCCGCTCCGCCTGGCGGGCAATGGCCCGCTTGGCGTCACAGCGCAGCTCCGTGCGCTGCGTGAACAGAGGAACCTGCTGGTGCTGCACCACCCGCACGCCGCCATAGATTTTCTCTACCGCCCCGGTCTGCACCAGGTAGGCCACGTCGGAACGGACGGTGTTCATGGACACGCCGAAGGCTTGGCGCAGCTCCTCCATGGTGGCGCTCTTCTGCCGGGCGACCAGGGCCTCCATCTGCTTTCTCCGGGAATCCTTCACGGGTGGCGCGCCTCCTTCTCCGGAAATACCGGAAATTTCGATGGCATTACTATACCGCAATACAAGAAAATTGTCAACTGTTTTAGAAAAATTAGCAAGTTATTAATTAGAATGACAAAAAATACAAGAGACCTTACATTTCAAATTGACAAACAGGGGAACGAATGCTACAATCTCCCTTGTAGAAGTGTTTGCACAGAAACAACGAAACTTTTTGAAACGGAGGACATTTTCATGGCAAAGGTTAGAGTAGGCGTGGCGGGCTACGGCACCATAGGACAGCGTCTGGCGGACGGCGTGGCCATGCAGGGCGACATGGAGCTGGTGGGCATCGCCGATCTGGCCCCCACCTTGGCCATCCGGGCCCTGCGGGAGAACGACATGGTGGGCGCCAACAATGTCAAGTACAATCTGTACCTGGTGGGCGGCGCGGACAAGGGGAAATTTGACGCCCTGGACATCCCTGTGGCCGGCTCCTTTGAAGACCTGTGCGGCAAGGTGGACATCATGCTGGACTCCTCCCCCGGCGGCGTGGGCGCCAAGAACAAGGAGCTCTATGAGAAGATGGGCGTGAAGGCCATCTTCCAGGGCGGCGAAAAGAACTCTGTGGCGGACGTGTTCTTCCACGGCTACGCCAACTACGAGAAGGGCCTGGGTCAGAACTACCTAAAGCTGACCAGCTGCAACACCACGGGGCTCATCCGCACTGTGGACTGCCTGGACCGGGCCGTGGGGGTGGAGAAGGTGGCCATCACCATCATCCGCCGCGTGGCGGATCCCGGCGACTACCACCGGGGGCTGACCAACGCCCTCCAGATCGACAAGGCCCCCAGCCACCAGGCGGTGGACCTGATGACCATCATGCCCCACGTGGAGGCCACCGGCATTCTGGTACATACCCCCGTGACCCACGGGCACATCATCACTGTCCTGGCCTCCGGCAAGGATGGGAAGAAGATCACCCGCGAGCAGGCGCTGGAGGCCTTCCGGGCCCATCCCCGCATCCGCACCGTCACCATTGACGAGGGCTTCCTGGGCAACGCCAGCCTCTTCAAGTATGCCCGGGACCTGGGCAACCGCCGGGGCGACATGTACGAGATCGGCCTCTGGGAGGACAGCATCGTGGAGAGCGGCGATGACATCATGTATGCCATCAACATCCCCCAGGAGAGCGTGACCATCCCCGAGACGATGGACGCCATCCGGGCGGCCATGGAGATGCAGCCCACCCGGGAGAGCGGAACTGCCGAGACCAACAAATACCTGGGCATCGGCAGATTCAAGTAAGCGGCCTCTCTTCTATGGGGAAGCTCCGGGGCTTGCGCAGCCCCGGGCCCTGCGGTTACTTTTTATACGAATAAAAAGTAACCAAAAAGTCGCCAAAACCAACGGTTTTGGATTCCTTATTATTGCGGGGGAGATTGTTTTGCGCCCGAGGTCAGGTCTGTCCTGTCTACATAGGTTCAGGCCGCTTCGCAGGACTTCTGCATCTGTTTCGGCGTGTTCTAACGGCAGTCTTCGGGTGACAGCGCCGATGGTGCGGCGGGGCCTCTGTCGTCTGCTGCCGCACTCCTGGCGATGGCGTGCACCGATTGTAGAAGCGGCGCCGCAGCAGGCACTGCCGTTAGAGCAAACGGTAGACGCTAGAATCCGTGCACCAACGAAGAGACCGAGGCAGAACCAACCCCGGTCCGTCGGAGGGCAAATAAATTACCCCCGTAGTCAGGAGGATTCTTAAGGAACGCAGTTCCTTAAGCGACCTTTTGCTTCTTTTCGTTCGCACGAAAAGAAGGCCCTGCCGCCGGCGAGGCGGCAAGCTCCCGTTCAGAAGAGAAGAGGAGGCGGCCCAACAGGGGCCGCAGGAGGAAGCTATGCGATTTGGAATCAAGACCCTCGACGACGCCTGTGTGGAGGGCAAAACCGTCCTCTGCCGGGTGGACATCAACCAGCCTGTGGACCGGGAGAAGGGGACCCTCAAGAGCATCAACCGCATCGAGGCCTGCGTTCCCACCATCCGGGAGCTGTCCGACAAGGGGGCGCGGGTGGTCCTGCTGGCCCACCAGGGCAGTGACATCGAGTACCAAAATTACTACACCACCCGGCCCCACGCCGCGGTCCTGTCCCGGCTGCTGGACCGGGAGGTCCGGTGGATCGACGACGTGTGCGGCCCCGCCGCCCGGGAGGCTATCCTGAAGCTGGAGGACGGGCAGATTCTCCTGCTGGACAACGTCCGCTTCGCAGCGGAGGAGCAGACCCTGTTCGAGATGAAGCTCCGCCTCACCCATGCCCAGCAGGCCAGGACCCAGCTGGTGGAGAAGCTGTCCCCCCTGGCGGACCTGTACGTCTGCGACGCCTTCGCTGCCGCCCACCGGGACCAGCCCAGCCTGTGCGGCTTCGAGCAGGTGCTGCCTTCCTACATGGGGCGGCTGTTCGAGAAGGAGTTCTGCACCGTGTCCCAGGTGATGGAGGCCCCGAACCGGCCCTGCGTGTTCGTGCTGGGGGGGGCGAAGATCTCCGACGCGTTCCTGATGATGACCACGGTTCTGGAGCGGGGCGTGGCGGACCGGATTCTCACCGGCGGCCTGGTAGGGAACATCTTTCTCACCGCCCTGGGCCGGGAGATCGGCCGGGGCAGCGTGGACTTTATCATGAAGTCCAACTGCGGCGAGTACATTGAGAAGGCAAAGGAGCTCTATACCCGGTACGGCGAAAAGATCGCCCTGCCGGTGGATCTGGCCTGGGCGGCGGACGGCGCGCGGCGGGAGGCGGCCCTGGGCGGCGTCCCGGCGGATATTGCCGCCGTGGACATCGGCGGGGAGACCGCCAAGGCCTACCGGGAGGCCATCATGAGCGCGAAGACCGTGTTCGTCAACGGCCCCATGGGCGTCTTTGAGCAGGAGGCCAGCGAGGCGGGGACCCGTGCGGTCTGGCAGGCTCTGGCGGACACGGAGGCCCATACGGTCCTGGGCGGCGGCGACAGCATCACCGCCACGGAGAAGTACGGCTTGACGGACAAAATGGGGTATATCTGCACCGGCGGCGGCGCGCTGATCCGGTTCCTGACCGGCGAGGAGCTGCCGGTGGTCAAGGCGCTGCGCTACGGCGCGGGGCTGTGTTAAGAATGGAGAGGTGACACAACATGGAAGCAGCAACAAAAAAGCAACTGCAGGCGCTGGCCGTGCGCATCCGCATGGCGGCGCTGGAGGCCATCCACTCCCTGGGCTCCGGCCATCTGGGCGGGGCGCTGAGCATCGCCGACGTGCTGGCGGCGCTGTACGGCGGCGAGATGAAGGTGGATGTGAACAACCCCAAGTGGCCGGAGCGGGACAAGCTGGTCTGCTCCAAGGGCCACGCCGGCCCGGCGGTGTACGGCACCCTGGCGGTGAAGGGCTATTTCCCCTATGAGGAGCTCAAGACCCTCAACCGCCCCGGCACCCGGCTGCCCAGCCACTGCGACCGGAACAAGACCCCTGGCGTGGACATGACAACCGGCTCCTTGGGGCAGGGCACGTCCCTGGCATGCGGCATGGCTCTGGGCGACCGCCTCAAGGGCCGGGACGCCCGGACGTTCCTCATCGTGGGCGACGGGGAGTCCAACGAGGGACAGGTGTGGGAGGCCATGGCCTTCGCCGCCGCCAAAGGGCTGGACAACCTGGTAGTCCTGCTGGACTGGAACAAGCGGCAGCTGGACGGCTGGACGGAGGACGTGTACCCCATGGGGGACTACGTGGCCAAGTTCGAGGCCTTCGGCTTTGACACCGTGAAGGTGGACGGCAACGACGTGGAGGCGGTGGCCCAGGCCCTGGAGCGCACCCGCCGGAGAGGCGGAAAGCCCTACGCCATTGTGCTGGACACCGTGAAGGGCGCGGGGATCCAGGAGGTGGCGGACACCGCCATGAACCACAGCATCCCCGTCAGCGACGAGCAGTTTGAGAGATGGACCGCCCAGCTCAAAGCGGAGCTGGAAGGGCTGGAGGGCTGAGCGATGATGAAAATTGTCTATACAGGGGAGATGGATCCCCGCCTGTGCAAGAACGTGCTGGGGGAGACCATCCCCGCCCTGGCGGAGCGGGACCCGGACGTGGTGTATCTAGATGCGGACCTTATGAGCTGCATCGGCACCGGCAAGTGGGCCGGGGCCAACCCGGACCGGGCGGTGAACTGCGGCATCGCCGAGGCGAACATGGTGGGCGTGGCCTGCGGCCTGGCCTCCGCCGGGTGCAAGCCCATTGTCCACACCTTCGGCCCCTTCGCCTCCCGCCGGTGCTACGACCAGGCGTTTTTGAGCGGCGGCTACGCGGGCAACGACATCACCATTATCGGCACCGACCCCGGCGTCACCGCCGCCCTCAACGGCGGCACCCACATGCCCTTTGAGGATGTGGCTCTGTACCGGGCCATGCCGGGGGCCACGGTGATCGACGTCACCGACCCCACCCTGCTCATCAGCGTTTTGAGCCAATGCGTGGACCGCCCCGGCGTGAAGTACATCCGGGTGGGGCGCAAGCAGTACGCCAAGGTCTACGAGGAGGGCAGCGAGCTGCCCATCGGCAGGGCCGTCACCCTTCGGGAGGGGACCGACATCGCCATCTTCGCTGCCGGCATCATGGTCCACGAGGCCATGCAGGCCGCCAAAACCCTGGAGGCCGAGGGCGTCAGCGCGGCGGTCGTCGACATGTTCACCATCAAGCCCCTGGACGAGGAGGCCGTGGCGAGCTGGGCGAAGCGGTGCGGCGCGGTGCTCACGGCGGAGAACCACAATAAATACGGCGGCCTCTGGTCCGCCGTCAGCGAGGTGCTGGCCCAGCGCTGCCCCGTTCCCGCCGGCTATGTGGCCGTGGAGGACGAGTTCGGCGAGGTGGGTCCCCAGGGCTACCTCCAGGAGCGCTTCGGCCTCACCGCCGCCCGCATCGTGGAGCAGGCCAGGGCCGTTGTGGCGAGGAAATAGCGCGATGAAGCTGCGTTTCGGATGCGGCGCGGGGACCCAGGAGGCGGAGGTCCCGGAGAGGAACCTTCTGGGCGTTCTCCACGCCAACGAGGTGGCCCTGGGCCTCACCGGTGAGGCGGAGGTCCGACGGGCCCTGGCCGAGCCCATCGGCTCCCCCCGCCTGGGGGAGATCGTCCGCCCCGGCGAGAAGATCGCCGTCGTCACCAGCGACATCACCCGGCCCATGCCCACCTATAAGGTGATGCCCGCCCTGCTGGATGAGCTGTATGCGGCGGGGGTCCGGCGGGAGGACGTCACGCTGGTGTTCGCCCTGGGCAGCCACCGGAGGCATACGGATGAGGAGAGAAAAAAACTGGCAGGAGAGCGCGCGTGGAGCGAGATCGCCTGCGTGGACAGCGATCCCGCCGACTGCGTCTCCATGGGCGTCACCGCCGCCGGAACGCCGGTAGACGTCACCCGCGCCGTGGCGGAGGCGGACCGGCGCATCTGCCTGGGAAACATTGAGTACCACTACTTTGCCGGCTACTCCGGCGGGGCCAAGGCCATTATGCCCGGCGTGTCCACCCGGGACGCCATCCAGTCCAACCACTCCATGATGGTCCGGAGCGAGGCTTGCGCCGGGGCCCTGGAGACCAACCCCCTGCGGATGGATATTGAGGAGGCCGGGGCCCTGTGCGGCATCGACTTCATCCTCAACGTGGTCCTCAGCGAGCACAAGGAGATCATCCGGGCGGTGGCGGGCCACCCCGTAAAGGCCCACCGGGCCGGGTGCGCCTTCCTGGACGCGCTGTATCTCAAGGAGCTGCCCCGGGGCGCGGATATCGTCCTGGTCAGTCAGGGGGGCGCGCCCAAGGATTTGAACCTCTACCAGACCCAGAAGGCCCTGGACAACGCCCGCCACGCGGTGAACCCCGGCGGCGTGATCGTCCTCATCGGCTCCTGTAAGGAGGGGCTGGGAGAGCGGGTTTTCGAGGAGTGGATGACCACATCCCCATCCCCCCAGGCCATGATCGAGCGCATCGGCCGGGACTTCCAGCTGGGGGGCCATAAGGCTGCCGCCATCGCCATGACCCTGGAGAAGGCGGACGTGTACCTGGTGAGCGACTTGGAGCCGGACTTCGTCCGCTCCATCTTCCTCACCCCCCAGCCGTCGGTTCAGGCGGCCCTGGACGCGGCCTTCGCCAAGCTGGGGCCGGAGGCCACGGTGCTGGCCATGCCCTACGGCGGCTCCACCCTGCCGAGGATCGTAAAACAATAAAAGGAGAAAACCTGTTATGGATTACGCAAAGGAATCTCTCCGCCTCCATGAGGAGTGGAAAGGAAAGATCGAAGTCATCGCCACCGTCCCCGTGGAGAGCAAGGAGGATCTCTCCCTGGCCTACACCCCCGGCGTGGCCCAGCCCTGCCTGGAGATTCAGAAGGATGTCAGCAGGAGCTACGAGCTGACCCGCCGGCATAACCTGTGCGCCGTCATCACCGACGGCAGCGCGGTGCTGGGGCTGGGGGACATCGGCCCCGAGGCCGGCATGCCCGTCATGGAGGGCAAGTGCGTGCTGTTCAAGGCCTTCGGCGGTGTGGACGCCTTCCCCCTGTGCGTGAAGACCCACGACGTGGACGAGTTTGTCAACGCGGTGTATCTCATGTCCGGCAGCTTCGGCGGCATCAACCTGGAGGACATCGCCGCCCCCCGGTGCTTCGAGATCGAGCGGAAGCTGAAGGAGAAGTGCGACATCCCTATCTTCCACGACGACCAGCACGGCACCGCCGTCATCACCCTGGCGGGCCTGACCAACGCCCTGAAGGTGGTGGGCAAGAGGAAGGAGGACGTGAAGATCGTCACCTCCGGCGCGGGCGCGGCGGCGGTGTCCATCGTGAAGCTGCTCCTCTCCGCCGGGTACAGGCATGTGACCATGTGCGACCGGAAGGGCGCCATCTACGCCGGCCGGGAGGGCCTGAACTGGATCAAGGAGGAGATGGCCCAGGTCACGAACCTGGAGAAGAAGGCCGGCTCCCTGGCCGACATGCTGGTTGGCGCGGACGTGTTCATCGGCGTCTCCGCGCCCGGCACCGTCACCACGGAGATGGTGAAGACCATGAACAAGGACGCCGTCATCTTTGCCTGCGCCAACCCCACCCCGGAGATCTTCCCCGAGGACGCCAAGGCCGGCGGCGCGGCGGTGATTGCCACGGGCCGCAGCGACTTCCCCAACCAGATCAACAACGTCCTGGCCTTCCCCGGCATCTTCCGGGGGACCTTCGACGTGCGGGCCGGCGACATCAACGAGGCAATGAAGGTTGCCGCCGCCAATGCCCTGGCGGAGCTGATTTCTGATGAGGAGCTCAGCGCGGACTATATCATCCCCAAGGCCTTCGACAAGCGGGTGGGCCCGGCGGTGGCTAAGGCGGTGGCCGAGGCCGCCCGCGCCTCCGGCGTGGCCCGGCTGTGAGAGGAGGCCGGGACGATGTTTGATGCCAACACTGTCAAGCTGGGCATCGCGCCCATCGGCTGGTGCAACGACGACATGCCGGAGCTGGGTGCGGAGAACACCTTCAAGCAGACGGTCAGCGAGATGGCCCTGGCGGGCTTCGCCGGCTGCGAGATCGGCAACAAGTACCCCGCCGACCCGGCGGAGCTGAAGGCCCAGCTGGATCTGCGGGGGATGCGGATCGCCAGCCGCTGGTTCTCCTCCTTCCTGATCACCAGGCCCTATGAGGAGGTGGAGGCGGCGTTTGTCAAGGAGCTGGAGTTCCTGGCTAACCTGGGCGCCGACCGGATCAACGTCAGCGAGCAGAGCTACTCCATCCAGGGGCAGATGGATACGCCGGTGCTCACCGGCGGTCACAAGCATGTGATGGACGAGCGGGAGTGGGGCCTGCTGTGCGACGGCCTCAACAGGCTGGGCAGGGCCGCTGCGGACCGGGGCTTCAGGCTGTGCTTTCACCACCACATGGGCACCGTGGTACAGACGGCGGAGGAGACGGACCGGATGATGGCCAACACCGACCCCCGGTATGTGTTTTTGTGCTACGACACCGGCCATTTCACCTTCGCCGGGGAGGACCCCCTGGCCATGCTGAAAAAGTACGTGGACCGTGTGGGCCATGTGCACCTGAAGGATATGCGCCTGCCCGTGGTGGAGGAGGCCCGGAAGAACGGCTGGAGCTTCCTCCAGGCGGTGCGGAATGGGGCGTTCACTGTTCCCGGTGACGGGAACGTTGATTTTGACCCTGTATTTAAGGTGCTTTCCGATGCCGGATACCAGGGTTGGCTCCTGGTGGAGGCGGAGCAGGACCCCGCCAAGGCGGACCCCCTGGCCTACGCCATCAAGGCCCGGAAGTATATCCGGGCGCACACCGGACTGTAAGTAAGGAGGGCCCGTGGAGCGGGCCGGGTTCCGCCGCGAGGGCGTCCGGCGGGACGCCGTCTGGGACGGAGCGGCCTACGGGGACGACATCCTCATGGCCATCCTGGAGGATGAGTGGCGGAAAATGAAGGAAGAGGAGAGAAAACGCGATGACCTATTTGAATAAAAACGCGGAGCTGAAGCGGGGCTACAACGCCTATATCGACGCCTCCGCGGACGACATGGGCACCCAGATGGATGTGGGCCTGCTGGTGCTGGAGGAGGGGGACGTCTTCCGCTTTGAGGAGCCGGAGAAGGAGGTCGCCGTGCTGCTCTTCTCCGGGAAGGTGAGCTTCCGCTGGAACGGGGAGACCGTGGCGGCGGAGCGGCCCGACTGCTTCCGCCACGAGGCCTACTGCCTGCTGGCCCCCAGAAGGACGAAGATCGAGCTGACCGCCCGCGACCACAGCGAGCTGTACATCCAGAAGGCGGTCAACGAGCGGGACTATACGCCTGTGATGTATACCCCTGAGACCGTCCAGACCCAGCATGCCGGGGCCGCCGGCGAGCTGCTGGGCTGCATGCGGCGGGAGATCAAGACCTTCTTCGACTATGAGAACGCCCCTTTCTCCAATATGGTGCTGGGGGAGGTGCTGAACTTCCCTGGCAAGTGGTCCTCCTACCCGCCCCACCACCACCCCCAGCCGGAGGTGTACTTCTACCGCTTCGACTACCCCGACGGTTTCGGCGCGGGCTTCGCCAACGGGGAAATTTACAAAACGGGCCACAACGGCCTGGCGGTGATCAACCACGGCTTCCACTCCCAGACCGCCGCGCCGGGGTACGCCATGTGCTACGCCTGGGGCATCCGGCACCTGGAGGGGGACCCCTGGAAGAAGACCCGCATCGACGACCCAGAGCACGCCTGGCTCTGGAGGCCGGACGCCAACGACCACATTTTTCAGGGCTGAGCGGCAGTTCTTCGGAGGAGCCCCTCAGCACGGTGTGAGCCGTGCGGCCGACTTTAGACCGCGAATAAAAGCGCGAAGCGAATGCTTTGCGCCGCAGGCACCGAAGGTATGATGAAGACAGCCGTCAGAAGAACCTGAGAGCAAGCGCAGCTTGCGGTAAAAAGTTCCCTTAGATACTTTTCCTTTCAAGGAAAAGTATGTATACCGACAAAAAGGAGGCACCCCATGAAAACCATTCGACTGACCATGGCCCAGGCTCTGGTCCGGTTCCTGGAGAACCAGTACATCCGCTATGACGGCGTCGAGCACCCCTTCGTGGAGGGCGTCATCATGCTCCCCGGCCACGGCAACGTGGTGGGGCTGGGCCAGGCTTTGGCCCAGGAGGCCCGCCGGATGCACGTCTGGCAGGGCAAGAACGAGCAGGGCATGGCCCACACTGCCGTGGCCTTCGCCAAGCAGTGCAAGCGCAAGAAGATCATCGCCGTCACCTCCTCGGTGGGCCCCGGCGCGGCCAACATGGTCACTGCTGCCGCCACTGCCACCGCCAACAACATCCCGGTGCTGATCCTGCCCGGCGACGTATACGCCTGCCGCCAGCCCGACCCGGTGCTCCAGCAGGTGGAACAGATCCACGACCTGAGCCTGTCCACCAACGACGCCTTCCGGCCCGTGTGCCGCTACTGGGACCGGGTGACCCGGCCCGAGCAGCTTATGAGCGCCATGCTCAGCGCCATGCGGGTGCTGACGGACCCGGCCAACACCGGCGCGGTGTGCGTGGCCATGCCCCAGGACGTGGAGGGCGAGGCCTACGACTACCCGGAGAGCTTCTTCGCCAAGCGGGTCCACCGCCTGGCCCGGCGGGAGCCGGAGGCGGAGATCATCGCCGAGGCGGCGGAGATCGTCAAAAGCGCCAAGCGCCCCCTGCTTATCTGCGGCGGCGGCGTGCGCTACAGCGAGGCCCATGAGGAGTTCAAGAAGTTTGCCGAGACCACCGGCATCCCCTTCGCCGAGACCCAGGCGGGCAAGAGCGCCGTCGTCTGGGACCACCCCCTGAATTTGGGCGGTGTGGGCGTGACGGGCTGCTCCGCCGCCAACGAGATCGCCAGGGAGGCGGACGTGGTCATCGGCGTGGGCACCCGGTACACCGACTTCACCACCGCCTCCAAGTGGCTGTTCCGGGAGGACGCCAAGTTCATCAACATCAACGTCTCCGAGTTCCAGGCGCTGAAGCTGGACGCGCTGCCGGTGGCGGCCGACGCCAAGCGGGCCCTGCCCGCCCTGCTGGCGGCCCTGGAGGGCTACAAGGCCCCCTATACCACTGAGATTGCCGCGGCAAGAGACCGCTGGCAGAAGGAGCTGGACCGGCTGGACGCCGCCGCCTTCGGCGAGGGCTACGTGCCGGAGATCAACGACGCCAACGCCCAGTCCGCCTTCCGCTTCGCCCAGGACCTGGGTGCGGAGCTGACTCAGACGGCGGTGCTGGGGTGCATCAACCACTGCATCGAGGCGGAGGACGTGGTCATCGGCGCGGCGGGCTCCCTGCCCGGCGACATGCAGCGCATGTGGCGGCCCCGGGCGGTGGATACCTACAACATGGAGTACGGCTACTCCTGCATGGGCTATGAGGTCTCTGGCGCGCTGGGCGTGAAGTACGCCATCGGCGACAGGGACGTGTACGCCATGTGCGGCGACGGCAGCTTCATCATGCTCCACGCCGAGCTGCTGACCGCCCTGCAGGAGCACAAGAAGATCAATATCTGTCTCTTCAACAACGCCAGCTACGGCTGCATCAACAACCTCCAGGTGGGCCACGGCAACGACACCCTGTGCACCGAGCTGCGCTGGCGTGGCGAGGACGGGAAGTTCTCCGGCGCGTTTATGCCGGTGGACTTCGCCAAGATCGCCGAGGGCTACGGCTGCAGAGCCTATACCATTCACAGCCTCTCCGAGCTGAAGGACGCCATCGCCGACGCCAAGAAGATTGACGGCGTGCCGGTGCTGTTTGACATCCGGGTGCTGCCCAAGTCCATGACCGACGGGTACGGCGCCTGGTGGCGGGTGGGCGACACCGCGGTGTCGGAGAACCCCCGGAACCTGGAGGCCTATCAGGACCACCTGGCCCACGAGAAGGACGCAAGAAAGTATTAAAACGGAGGAGGTCTATCAGAACCATGCTCAAAATCGGCATTATCGGCTGCGGGGCCATCGGGCGGGACCACTGCCGCCGGATCATCGAGACCGTTCCCGGCGCGACCGTGGTCGCCGTCAGCGACTACGCGGCGGCCGCCGCCGACGAGACGGCGGCCAAGTACGGCATCCGCTCCTTCGGCAGCGACTGCGACGGCATGATCGCGGACCCCGCGGTGGAGGCGGTGGTCATCACCTCCATCGACCCCACCCATCACGACTATGTGATGAAGGTACTGAAATATGAAAAGTGGTGCTTCTGCGAGAAGCCCCTGAGCCAGAACGCCAAGGACTGCGAGGAGATCATTGCCCGGGAGCAGGAGCTCGGCCGGCGGCTGGTCCAGGTGGGCTTCATGCGCCGGTATGACCGGGGCTACGCGGAAATGAAGCGCATCATCGACTCCGGCGAGCTGGGGGCCCCCCTGCTCATCAAGGCCTGCCACCGCAATGTGTCCCAGGGCCCCGGCTTCAAGACGGAGAACGGCGTGACCAACGTGGCCATCCACGAGCTGGACATCTGCCGCTGGCTGCTGGGGGACGAGTACGAGGACGCCCAGTGCGTCCGGGTCCGCCAGTCCGCCAACTCCAACAAGGGCTATGACAATCCCCAGGTGATGCTCATGCGTACCAAGAAGGGCTGCTTCATCGACGTGGAGGTCCAGGTGGCCGACGGCTACGGCTACGACATCCAGTGCGAGGTGGTCTGCGAAAACGGCACCGTGAAGCTCCCGGACCCCTACGCCGTGGTCCGCCGCTCCCGCCCCGCCGGCTGGGACAGCGTCAACCCCGCCGTGTCCATGCCCATTATGACCGACTGGAAGGAGCGCTTCATCGAGGCCTACGACATCGAGCTGTGCGGCTGGGTCCGCTCCATCGAGGAGGGCAGGCTCACCGGCCCCTCCGCCTGGGACGGCTACGTGGCCTGCGTGGCCGGGGACGCGCTGAACGCCTCCCGGGGCACCAGCCAGTTTTTGAAGGTGGAGACCATTGAGAAGCCGGAAATGTACAAATAACATCGCCTTTCCATCCACCGCGGGGGCGGGGGCCGTTTTTGCGGCCCCCGCCCCCCTTGTCTCTGCGCCGCAGCCGGGCGGCGCACGGCGGAGGCGGCAGGGGAGGCTGGCGCATATTTTGCGGAAACATTTGCATAAAATTGACTAAAACAACGGAGGCTTGCGCAGAAAACAATTGTTAAAATTTTAATAAATTGTGAATTTCACCAACTGGCAGGCTGTCGAAATAGACAAAACTCCAAAATAGTCTTTTTTGAGAGTAAAGCAATTGACGAAAATTCACGGTTTTGTTATAATCCATATAGAAATCAACTGTCGGAAACGTGTTCGATGAAAGGTGGGAATTGCCGGAGAAAAACGAATCTGCGCCTCCGCGCTATTTCGCGGGGCTGCGGCAAAACAGCGAGCTTGAAACGACGAAAGGAGCACAGATGTGAAAAGGAAGAGAGAGCGGCGACCCTTTAATAAGACCCGACTCAAGAACCAGATCTTGAACGTGGTGAAAAACCCCTTCAACATGATCGTGGCAGTCAGCCTGGTGGTTCTGTTCTGTCTGATCGTGATTCCCCTCCTGCAGATGATTGCCTCCACCTTTACCCTGGCCCGGGCGGAGGCCAAGCGCTACGGCGGCGAGGTGGGAGATTTTACCCTCTACTACTGGCGCTACATCCTGGTGAGCAAGCTGTCCGGGGCCACCCTGTGGGGCCCGCTGAAGAACTCGCTGGTGGTGGGCCTGTTCACCGTGATTGTGTCGGTGCCCCTGGGCTCCGTGCTGGGCTGGCTGATGGTCCGCTCGGACATCCCCGGTAAGAAGCTGCTGGGCATGCTGGTGGTTATCCCCTACATGATCCCCTCCTGGTGCAAGGCCCTGGCCTGGCTGGCGGTGTTCCGCAACAAGACCTCCGGCTCCCTGGGCTTCCTGGCCGGCATGGGCATCCCCATTCCCGACTGGCTGGCCTACGGCCCTGTGGCCATCGTGCTGTGTATGAGCCTGCACTACTACGCCTTCTCCTACATACACGTCTCCTCCGCCCTGCGCTCCATCAACTCGGAGCTGGAGGAGATGGGCGAAATCTGCGGCGCCAATAAGGTGCAGATTCTCAAATCCATCACCCTGCCCCTGGTGCTGCCCAGCATCCTCTCCGCCGTGGTCATGACCCTCAGCAAGGCCATCGGCACCTACGGCGTGGCGGCCAACCTGGGCTCCCGCATCGGCTACTTCACCCTGGCCACCAAGATGAAGACCTTCATCAACGGCGGTCCCCAGGGCGTGGGCTTCGCCATGAGCCTGGTGCTCATCAGCCTGGCGGCCCTGATCATCTTCTCCAACCAGCGCATCATCGGCGTGCGCAAGTCCTACGCCACCATCGGCGGCAAGGGCGGCCGCTCCAACGAGATGCACCTGGGCGCGGCCAAGATTCCTCTGATGGCGTTTCTGGTGTTCTTCCTGTTCTTCGCCATGGTGGCCCCCATGTTCGTGCTGGTGATGGAGACCTTCCAGGTCACCACCGGCAACGGCTACGGCCTGCATAACCTGACCCTCTACAACTGGATCGGCACCCTGGACGAGGCCCAGACCTATACCAGTATGGAGGGCATCTTCCGCAACGCGGAGTTCGGCAAGGCCGTGTGGAACACCGTCCGCCTGACCTTCATCGGCTCCATTATCACCGCCTTCTGCGGCCAGTTCCTGGGCTATATCTCCACCCGCGGCCGCGGCAAGTGGTACGGCTCCGCCACGGAGCAGCTGGTGTTCGTGCCCTACCTGATGAGCGGCGTGGCCTTCTCCTCCATGTACGTAGCCATGTTCTCCCAGCCCCGCCTGGGCGGGCTGATCCCCTCCCTGTACGGCACCTTCACCCTCATCGTCCTAACCAGCGTGGTCAAGCACTTCCCCTTCGCCAGCCGGTCCGGTACCGCCAACATGATGCAGATCGCGGTGGAGCTGGAGGAGGCCGCCGACATCAACGGCGCCAATTTCTGGCAGCGCATGGGAAAGATCGTCCTGCCCCTGGCCAAAAACGGCTTTATCTCCGGCTTCATGCTCACCTTCATCAGCATTGCCAAGGAGCTGGACCTCATCATCATTATGATGGATAAGCACACCCAGACCATGTCCTATCTGGCCTTCACCTATTCCCAGGAGGGCTACAACCAGATGGCCGACGCCATCTCTGTGTGCGTGCTGCTGTTCATCCTCGTCTGCTACATTATCGCCAACCGCTTCGGCGCAGACATCGGCAAAGCCTGGTAAAACGCAGGTAAACATTTTCGCCGGCCTCCTTCGGGGGCGGCGGAGGCCGGAGGCGGCGCCTCCGGCAGGTTTGGACGGAGTCCAGCACTCTCTTGCTGAAAAACAGAAAGGAAAGGTTGACACAATGAGCAGAATTGAACTGAAGCATATCGATAAATTCTACGGCGACAACCACGTCCTGCGGGACATCAACCTGGTGATTGAGGACGGCGACTTTATGACCCTGCTGGGACCCTCCGGCTGCGGCAAGACCACCACCCTGCGCGTGGTCTCCGGCCTGGAGAAACCCCAGAACGGCGTGATGACCATCGACGGCGAGGAGATGATTAACGCCGATATGGCCTACTACGCAGAGCCCAGCAAGCGCGGGCTGAACCTGGTGTTCCAGTCCTACGCCCTGTGGCCCCACATGACCGTGAAGGAGAATATCGCCTTCGGCCTGAAGATCCAGAAGCTGCCCAAGGAGGAGATTGACAAGCGCATCCGTGATTCCCTGCGGATGATGCGCATCGAGGAGTACATCGACCGCTACCCCAACGAGCTCTCCGGCGGCCAGCAGCAGCGCGTGGCCATCGCCCGCGCCGTGGCCTCCAACCCCAAGCTGCTGCTTCTGGACGAACCTCTCTCCAATCTGGACGCCCGCCTGCGCATCGACATGCGCTCTGAGCTCCAGCGTATCCACCGCGAGCTGGGCACCACCATCATCTACGTCACCCACGACCAGGTGGAGGCCCTGACCATGTCCACCAAGATCGCCCTCTTCAAGGCCGGCGAGCTCAGCCAGGTGGACGCCCCCATGGATCTCTACATGAACCCCATCGACCTGGAGGCCGCCGACTTCATCGGCAATCCCCGGATCAACTTCCTGGAGGGCACCGGCCGCTATGAGAACGGCAAGCTGATGGTCAAGTGCGAGCTCAGCGAGTACACCTTCGACAAGGCCGACATGACCGACGAGACCATCCCCGGCGGCGAGTTCCCCGTGGTAGTGGCCATCCGCCCCGAGCAGGTGCACATCACCGAGACACAGGAGCCCGGCTCCCTGCCCGTCAAGGTCTACGCCAACCAGCCCGCCGGCTCCGAGACCCTGGTCTCCCTCCAGGCCGGCAAGAGCGACTTCCTCTCCAAGCAGATCGGCCTGGCCCAGTACGACATCGATCAGACGGTCTACGTCCACATCGCGCCGGAGAAGATCAATATCTACGACGCCAAGAGCACCCGCCTCATCAAGAGGGCGCGGTAAAGCCCGGTTTCTGCCGCCGCCCCCCCGGCCGGGGGGGCGGCGAGGAAATACGATACATTGCCCGGAAGATCGCGTGAACATTTGAAAGGAGAATTGGATCACTATGAAGAAGAGTAAGCTCTTAGCCCTCCTGCTGGCCCTGGTCATGCTGCTGAGCCTGGCCGCCTGCGGAGGCGGCGGCAACGACAAGAAGAACGACGGCGCCCCCGGTCAGAGCGACAACCAGGGGGGCGACACCCAGCAGCCCGACGAACCCGTCAAGGTGGAGGACTCCGAGTTTTTCGGCCCCATCTACGACGAGTGGAGCGACATGACCGACGAGGAGCTGTACCAGATGGCTCTGGAGGAGGTCAAGGAGTACCCTGAGATCAACATCTACGCCACCTCCTCCAAGATGATGAAGGCGGAGGAGGACTTTGAGGCCGCCTATCCCGGTCTGGACGTGGTCATTATGGACATGGACCAGGACGAGGTCCTGGAGAAGTGCGTGCTGGAGGCCGACTCCGGCAACATCTTCGGCGATGTCCTCCAGGCCAAGGACGTCAACGGCGATGTGTTCTTTGACTACTACGAGGCCGGCTACATGTCCGCCTTCTATCCCCGTGATCTCTCCGCCAAGGTGGACGAGGACCTGCTGCGCTACGGCTATCCCCTCTACGCCTCTCAGAGCTTCTGGTACTACAACACCGAGGCCTTCCCCGACGAGCAGCCTGTGACCAGCTGGTGGCAGATCATCGAGAAGAACGAGGACGGCTCCCAGAAGTACCGCCTGTTCACCAAGGAGATTGGCACCGAGACCTCCTACCTGTCCCTGTTCGCCAGCTTCGTGGTCAACGCCGACCAGATGGCGCAGGCCTATGAGGATCTGTACGGCGAGCCCCTGGAGTACACCTATGACGGCAGCGGCTTCGATTTCGAGGTGCCTGAGAACAACGCCGGCCTGGAGTACATGTGGCGCTTCTCCCAGATGCAGATGACCTTCATCGGCGACGGCGACGAGCTGGTGCAGGCGGTCCACAACTCCACCAAGGACGATCCCGCCCTGTGCCTGGCCTCCGGCGGCAAGATCGGCAACCGTGACGAGTCCGGCTTTAACATCGCCTGGCTGACCAACCTGACCCCCTACACCGGCCTGGAGAACTGCGAGTACATGTACGTGGTCAACGGCTGCCGGCACCCGGCGGCGGCCCGTCTGTTCATCCGCTGGATCACCGGCGGTACGGACGGCCAGAGCGGCGGTCTGAAGCCCTTCTCCAAGGAGGGCAACTGGCCTGTCCGTGACGACGTGGAGGGCGACTGGAACCCCGTGACCCTGGCGGAGTGCGGCGCTATTGAGCCGGATCTGGCGGCCATCAACGACACCTTTGGCTCCACCCAGGACCTGTGGACCTACTGGCTGAGCATCAGCCCCTACACCAAGTAATTCCCTTGACCTTTCGCCTGGTCCGGCGTATACTGTAAGCACGACTGAGGAGAAGCCCTGCGCGGCAGGCGCATGCCTGCCGCGCAGGGCTTCTATACCGGCGGGGACAAGGAGGCAGCTATGGATCAGAACAACGATTTCTACCGTCAGATCGAGGCGGCGGAGCGGGAGAAGCGGAAGAAGGAGCGGAAGGAGAAGTGGGCCAGGCGGGAGAAGAGCTTCTGGAAGGCCTTCCTCTTCACCGAGGACGGCAAGCCCAAGAGCGGCCTGATGGTGTATACCTTCTGTTTGAGCCTGGTGTTCGTCCTGCTCTACATTGCCGCCTTCAATTTCTCCATTGAGTGGCTCGCGCCGGTGACGGCGGGCTGGCCGGTGTTTGCGGGCAATCTGCTCCAGTCCCTGGCGGCCAGCGGGGCGGGGCTTCTGGTCTCCCTGCTGGTGCACAAGATATTTTCCGACAAGCGGCTCATGTTTGGATGCCACCTGTGGCTGGCGCTGTACGCGGTCCTGGTGTGCGCGTCCATGCTGTTCATGCTGAAGGAGGAGGGGGCCGCCGCCTCGTTCTTGCATTTCTTTGCCTGGTTTATCCTGATTCCGGTGGGGCTGGGCCTGGTGGTGACGGGTCTGCTGTACAAGCGGGACTACGTGCCCCCGGCCAAGGACGAGGAGGCCCCCTGGAAGAAGTACACCCAGCGGCGGTGAGTCCATGCTGAAGCTGCACTTTATCAACGTGGGCGACGGCGACGCGGCCCTGGTGGAGGACTGGGGCCCGGATGGCCGCGTGTTCCGCCTGCTGGTGGACGCCGGCCGGCGGGACGTGGGGAGCCTTCCGGGATCCCGCCGCCTGACCGCCGCGGCCTATCTGCGCAGGAACGCCGTCACCCGGCTGGACGCCCTGGTGGTGACCCATCTCCACGAGGACCACTTCGGCGGTCTGGGGGATCTGCTGGGCGCGGTGGAGATCGGGGCGGTCTATGCCGGCTTTTTTCCCCGGCTGCCGGCGGGGCGGATTCCCCGCGAAGGCGGCGAGGAGAAGACGGTGGCCGGCCTCATAGACTGCCTCAACTGCTGGGCGGCGTATGCGGAGGCCCTGGCGGCGTCCGGCGTCCGCAGCTGCGAGGTGTGGGATACGGAGCGCCTGGTGCGGACGGCGGACCTGGAGGCGGTCCTGATCTGCCCCGACCCGGTGGCCGCCGCCCTCCAGCGCCGGACCTGGGCGGCGATGCTGGCGGGAGAGCCTGTGAACGGGGACAAGCGCTGGTGGTCCTCCAAGTACCGCAATCCCGGCTCCCTGCGCCTGGCGCTGCGCTGCGCCGGGCGGCGCGTTGAGATCGCCGGGGACTGCTACGGCGCGGTATGGGAGCATGAGGCGGAGCCCTGCGGCATCCTCAAGGTCCCCCACCACGGCGACGCAAAATCCATGCCCCCCCTGCTGGCCCGGCGGCTGCGGCCGTCCCACGCCGTGATCTCCTGCTCGGCGGTCTACAACCCCCGGAAGGACCGCCCCTCTGCTGAGGCGGCGGCGCTGCTGGAGGCGGAGGGGGCCCGGGTGTGGTACACCGACAGCTTCAGCCGGCCCGGACAGGCGACGGCCTGCTGGGAATCCGTTGACTTTACCATCCTAAGAGACGGGACAATCCTCGCCCCGGACAGCCGCGAAGGCGGCGGGAGGACAATATGATTACATCTGTTCTGTTTGACATGGGCGGAACGCTGGAGGACATCTACGTGGATGACCAGTCCCAGCGGGAGGCCATTGAAAAGCTGCACACCATTTTGAAGAGCCGGGGCATGGATCCCGGCGGCGACCTGGCGGAGCTGAAGCGGCAGGTGGACGAGGGCTGGGTCCGGTACGGCCGGTACCGGGACGCCAGCGACGTGGAGCTCAAGCCCATCTCCATCTGGTGCGACTACGTGCTGACTGCCTACGATTTTCCCAGGGAGCGGCTGGCCCCCTGCTGTGAGGAGATTGCCCACATGTGGGAGGTGACCCACTACCACCGCGCCCTCCGCCCCCGGGTGGCGGAGATGCTGGAGGGTCTGAAGGGCCTGGGGATGAAGCTGGGGATCATCAGCAACACCGCCGCCCTCTACCAGGTGTTCGATATTCTGAGGGAGTACGGCATCCGGGACTACTTTCAGGACGTGACTCTCTCCTCGGTGACCGGCCTTCGCAAGCCCTGCACCGACATCTTCTCGGTGGCCCTCCACCAGATCCAGAGCGCGCCGGAGGAGTGCGTCTACGTGGGGGATACCATCTCCCGGGACATCATCGGCTCCAAGCGGGCGGGCTTCGCCGCGGCCATCCAGATCTGTTCGAAGCTGACCCGCGAGAAGGACTGCGGCATCAAGCGGGAGTTTGAGCCCGACTACATGGTGGAGGACATCTATGAGGTCTACCCCATTGTGGAGAAGCTGAGCAGGGGCTGACACAGACAGAAAAGGCGCCGGACTGCTGGCAAACCAGCAGTCCGGTGCTTTTGTTTTTCAGGAGCGCATTATTTCGGCGGACAGCAGGAGGCCCGCTCAATGAGGGCGGGCATGAGGATGCGGTGATTGTACCCCGCCAGCTCGCTCTGGACCTTGTCCAGCAGGCTGTCCACCGCCACGGAGGCCAGCATCTTCATGGGCTGCTCAATGGTGCTCAGGTTGATCCGGGGGAGGCTGCTGTCCCGGATGTTGTCGAAGCCCAGAAGGGAGATGTCCTCGGGGATGCGGATGCCGTTCTCCTCCGCCGCCTCCATAATGCCCAGGGCGTTGGTGTCGGTGGCGGCAAAGATGGCGGTGAAGCGCCGCTCCTGGGCGAACAGCTGCTTGGCCAGCTGGTAGCCGTACTTGATGGAGGTGAGGGGGAAGGTGTTGTTGCAGTACTGGGCCGTCAGTCCAAGATCCCGGCAGGCGGCGGCGTAGCCCTCGGCCCGGAACTGGTGGGTAGTGCTGCCCCGGCGGCGGCCGAAGTAGAGGATGTCCCGGTGGCCCAGCCGGTGGAGATACTCCACCCCGATATAGGCCCCCCGGTAGTTGTCCACAGACACGTAGCTCTCCGGCACCTCCCGCAGGTTCTCGCCCACGAACACCGTGGGCAGGCGGGAGAGGTAGGGCCGCAGGGTCTCGTAGCTCTCCGGCCCGGCGGGGAGGAGGATGACGCCGTCCACCTGCCGCCCAATCATCAGCTCGAACAGCTCCCGCTCCTGCTCCAGCTCCCGGGAGGAATTGCACAGGATGATGTTGTAGCCCCTGGCCCTGGCCTGCCGGTCGATGTGGTAGGCGAGCTCCGACATGAAGGGGTTGTTGACCCCTGTGAGGATCAGGCCCAGCAGCTTGGTGCTCTTCATGACCATGGCCCGGGCCACGGTGTTGGCGGTGTAGTTCATTTCCTTGCAGACCTGGAGAATGCGCTCGCGGGTATCGGCGCTGATCTCCGGGCTGCCGGACAGGGCCCTTGAGACGGTGGAGTAGGATACGCCGGCGGCTTTCGCGACATCTTTGATGGTCACATTCTTCATAAGCGCTCCTCCGATTCGAAAATATTCCGTTGTCTTTCCGCGATTCTATTGTAAATTGTCTAACGAAAAAATGCAAGAGGAATTTGGTTAATTTTCGGAAAAATTTTGCTTAACCAGGAAAAATTCTGGGGAACAGAGGGGAAAATCCACAAAAATGACCAATTGGCCGGATGTAACCGGCGGATTTAATGAAAATTTCCGAATAAATTACCGGAAATTATGAATAGATTCCTGATATTATTTCAATTATCTTTATTTTACGCGATTTTATCTATTTTTATATCAATAAAAGTTTGAAATATGGTTGACAAATGGAGAAAAATGGAGTACAATCTGACCATGGAAAAACGAAAGCGTTTGAACTATATGCGGTGCTGCCGGCGGAGAGGAGGCGGATTCCCATGATAAAAGCGGTTCTGTTCGATCTGGGCGGCACGCTGCACACAGCCAGCTCCCCTCCAGGGCGGGATGCGTGGTTTGCCCGGCGCCTGCTGGACCGGCTGTCGGACTACGGCGTGGAGCTGGACGTCTCCCCCGAGGAGCTGGCCGTGCGGCTCCACGAGAATGCCGAGGCCTACAAGCGCCGCTCCGAGCAGGATCTGCGGGAGCTGCCGGCGGCGGAGATCTGGAGCGGCTGGTATCTCCGGGACTGGTCCGCCGGCCGGGAGCGGCTGGCCCCCATCGCTGAGGAGCTGAGCTTCCTCTACGACTACGAGCGGATGCGGGTTCTCCGCCGGCCCTGCATACGGGAGACCTTCGAGGCCCTGCGGGACCAGGGCTTGCGGCTGGGGCTCATCAGCAACATTATCTCCCTCTCCGCAGCGCCCCACTTTCTGGAGGAGTACGGCGTGGGGTCATACATGGACTGCATGGTCCTCTCCAGCGCCGCAGGGATCCGCAAGCCCTCGGCGGAGATTTTCCGGATCGCGGAGCGGGAGCTGGGCCTGCTCCCCCAGGAGCTGGCCTACGTGGGGGACACCCTGTCCCGGGACGTGCGGGGGGCGCGCAATGCCGGATGGCGGTTGATGATCCAGATCCGCAACCCCGGCGCGGCCCGCCGGGACGCGGGGCTGGAGCATGCCGGCCTGAGACCGGACTACCTGATCGACGGCCTGGAGGAGATTCCGGGCATCATCCGGGCGGAGAACCGCCAGTGAGAGAGCAACATTATATAATAGCAAGGATGAAGGAGGACAGGCGATGAACCGCAACATTGATACGATCTTTTTTGATGTGGGCGCCACGCTGCGCTATGTGGTAGAGGACGAGGCCTTTGCCGCGGCGGCGGACAAGGAGCTGATGGAGCTGGTAGGGGCGGCGGAGTCCCGTGACGTATTCTTCGAGAAGCTGACCCGGAACTGGAAGGCCTACCGCAAGTGGGCCAAGGATACCCTGCTGGACGTGTCGGAGATGGAGCTGTGGCTCCAGTACCTGCTGCCCGACTACCCCGCCGAGCGCATCGCCCCCAACGCTGCCCGCCTCACCCGCCTGTGGCGGGACCACGACGGCCGCCGCCTGCCCCACGAGGGGGTGAAGGAGACCCTGCGGGAGCTGAAGAACAGGGGCTACAAGCTGGGTATCATCGCCAACACCATCACCGAGACGGAGATTCCCGACTGGATGTGCCACGACCAGGTGGCGGACTGCTTCACCACCGTCATCCTCTCCTCCAAGGTGCGCCTGCGCAAGCCGGACCCCGCCATCTACCTGCTGGCCTCCCGCTGCATCGGCTCCACTCCGGAGAACTGCGCCTACGTGGGCGACAACCCGGTGCGGGACGTGGAGGGCGCGGTGGACGCCGGCTACGGCAGCATGATCCTCTTCGAGGACGCGGGCACCGCCGACCGGGAGGGCAAGGCCCCCACGGTGATGCCGGACTACCGCATCAAGGCCATCCGGGAGCTGCTGGATCTGTTCCCGCCCCGCTCCTGAGGGGACGGGCACGCAGAGGAGAGGGGCGCTATGGACAAGATCAAGGGCGTATTTTTTGACCTGGGCGGGACCCTGCGGATCGTGGAGAAGGTCCCGGAGCACCAGGAGCGGGCCAAGGTCCGTATGGCCCAGCTGGCCGGGCGGGAGGACGTGGAGGCCTTCATCAATATGGTGGAGGCACGCTACGAGCCCTACCGGGAGTGGGCCCTGGGCGAGAACCGGGAGGCCGGGGATTACGAGCTGTGGCATCAGTGGCTGCTGCCGGAGCTGGGCGAGGAGCGCCTGCGGGCGGTGTGCCATGAGATGACCTACCAGTACCGGCAGGTCAAGGGCCTGCGCCATGTGGTGGAGGGCGGCCTCCAGGTGATCCGGGGGCTCTATGAGCGGGGGTACCGGCTGGGGATCATTTCCAATCTCATCGGCGAGGACGAGATTCCCAACTGGCTGCGGGAGGACGGGCTGGCCCAGTACTTCGACGCCGTGGTCCTCTCCTCCGTCTGCCACATCCGCAAGCCGGACCCCGCCATTTACCGCATGGGCTGTGAGCAGCTGGGGCTGGGGCCGGGGGAGTGCGTGTCCGTGGCCGACAACCTGGGCCGGGACATCACCGGCGCCAAGGCCGCCGGCATCGGGGCCAACATCCTCTTTATCAGCCCGGAGAAGCTGGCGAAGAAGACCATCACCGACGAGAACCGGCCGGACTACATTGTGCACCGGTTTATTGATATTCTGGACCTTCCCATTTTGCAGTAAAAGGAAAGGGGCTGGTACATATGGAACAGCAAATCGACACCATTTTCGTGGACCTGGGGGACACCTTCCGGGTGATCCGCAAGGACGAGGCCTACCAGAACGAGGCCAAGGCCGTCATTGCCCGCCTGCTGGGGGTGGAGGGGGACCCGGCGGCGTTCTACAGGGAGGTCATTGAGCCCCGGTACGACAAGTACCGGGAGTGGGCCCTGACCTTCTATTGCGAGGCCCCCGTCAAGGAGCTGTGGACCCGCTGGCTGGCCTACGATTTCCCCAGGGAGCGGGTGGAGGCGGCGGCGGACGCGATGACCTACGCCTACCGCAAGACCAAGGGGGAGCGTGTGGTCACCGACGGCGGCGCCGAGACCGTCAGGGAGCTGTACAAGCGGGGCTACACCCTGGGCATCGTCAGCGACCTGGTGGGCGTCCAGGAGGTGGACGAGTGGCTGGACCGGGACGGCCTACGGCCCTACTTTAAGACCGTGCAGCAGTCCTCCGTCTGCCTCATCCGCAAGCCCCACCCCGCCATCTACTACTACGCCCTGGCCGAGTGTGGGGCGGACCCCAAGCGGACCTGCTACGTGGGCGACAATTTGGCCCGGGACATCGTGGGGGCCAAGGCCGCCGGCCTGGGCATGACCATCGGCGTGCAGTATCCCGGCAAGAAGCCCCAGGAGGTCACCGAGGCAAACAGGCCCGACCGCTTCATCACCCACTTCGCCCAGCTGCTGGACATCTTCCCGGCCATCAGGTAGGGGCCGCGGAGGTCCGGGCGCGGGACGAACAATCTGTCACACCGCCCAAGGGCGGCGAAAAGGAGAAATATCTATGAACAGCAACATCGGCGGCGAGGCCCTGGCCAGGGCCGTGGAGGCCGCCTACGAGGCCGGCCAGACCGACTACTATTTGGAGCCCCTGGCCCTGGTGGATGAGGCGGGGACCCCCGTGGGCAAGATCAAGGACGGGGACCAGGTGGTCTTCTGCTGCCGCAGAGGCGAGCGGGAGATCGAGCTCACCGATGCCTTCGTGGACCCGGCCTTCCCCCACTTCCGGCGGGACTACATGAAGGACCTGCACTTCGTCATTATGACCATGTACCACGAGAAGTTCAAGGACCTGCCCATCGCCTTCGCTCCCGAGAAGGTCCAAAAGCCCCTGGCTCAGGTCATCAGCGACGCGGGCCTGCGGCAGTTCCACTGCGCCGAGTCGGAGAAGTATGCCCACGTGACCTTCTTCTTTAACGGCGGCTACAACCAGCCCTTCCCCGGCGAGACGGACCTGCGGGTCCCCTCCCCCAAGGGCATTCCCTTCGAGCAGAAGCCGGAGCTGAGCCTGCCGGAGGTGGCGGAGAAGGTGAAGGGGGCCGTGGACGAGGGCTATGACTTCATCCTCACCAACTTCGCCAACGGCGACGTCATCGGCCACACCGCCAACACCGAGGCCAAGCTGGCCGCCGCCGCCGTGGTCAGCCGCCACGTGGGCATGGTGGCGGAGTACGCCAAGGCCAACGGCTACCTGGTGGCGGTTACCGCCGACCACGGCAACATCGAGACCCTCTACACCAAGGAGGGGAAGCCCCACGGGGCCCACACCACCAACCTGGTGCCCTTCATCGTGCTGGACCCCGAGGACCGCGCCCTGACCCTGCGGGACGGCCGCCTGGGCGACGTGGCGCCCACGGTGCTCAGCGTGCTGGGACTGGAGCAGCCAGCGGAGATGACCGGCGCGTCCCTTATCGAGACGGCGGGGGTTACCGGCAAAAAGATGATGCTCATCATCCTGGACGGCTGGGGCTACGGCACCGGCGACGACAAGGACGCCATTTTCTCCGCCGACACCCCCGCATGGGACGCCCTGCTGGCCAGGTACCCCAACAGCCGGCTCCGTGCCTCCGGGGAGGACGTGGGCCTCCAGGCCGGGAAGCCCGGCAACTCCGAGGCCGGCCACACCAATCTGGGGGCGGGTCGGGTGGTGGCCCAGGACGATGTGCGCATGGACAGCGCCATCCGGGACGGCTCTTTCAAAACCAACCCCGTCTTCCTGGCGGCCATCGCCGCTGCCAGGGAGCAGAAGCGCCCCCTGCACCTGCTCAGCTACCTCACGGAGAAGTCCAGCCACGGCTGTATCGACTACCCGCTGATGCTGGTGGAGATGGCCGAGGGGGTGGAGGAGGTCTACCTCCACATCATCTTCGACGGGCGCAGCACCGAACCGGGCTCCGCCCCCGCCATGCTGCGGCAGCTGGAGGAGCGCCTCGCCAAGCTGGGCCGGGGCCGGATAGTAGACGGCGTGGGCCGGGGCATCGCCCTGGACCGGGACGGCAACTACGCAAAGATTCAGAAGGCCTACGAGTGCATGGTGCTGGGCGCGGGCGCGCAGTACCGCCTCTGAGGCCGTATGAGAGAAAAAACGCAGCCTTTGGGAGGATAAGGATATGCCAACGACACCTGTAGCGGTAGTGGACGTATCGGCGCTGGCCTTAGGGCCGCTGGATATTGCCCTGCGCATGTTTATGGCCATGCTCATCGGCGCGGTCATCGGTACGGAGCGGGAGTATACCCATCGCCCTGCCGGTATGCGCACCCACATGCTGGTTGCGCTGGGAGCCTGCGCGGTGATGACCACCAGCCAGCTGATCTTCTGGCAGTACCGGGTCTACGGCGCCACGCCGGACCCCGCCCGTCTCAGCGCGCAGGTGATCACCGGCCTGGGCTTTCTGGGCGCGGGAACCATTATGCGGGAGGGCCCTACCATCAAGGGCCTGACCACGGCGGCCAGCATCTGGGCTACGGGCTGCCTGGGCGTGGCCGTGGGCGGCGGATACTACTCGGTGGCTATGGTTGGGGGCGTCTGCATTCTGGTCACCCTGATTATCTTTGAGTGGCTGCAGAAGAAAATCATGCACAACCGCTATGCCCTGTACCTGTTCTCCGTCACCTGTGCGGATGTGGCGGCGACCCTGGAGGTCATCAACACCCTGGCCTCCGAGACGGATGCCCTGGTCAACAGCATCCACGTGGATGAGCAGAAGGAGGGGTTCAAAATCCGCTTCAAGGCGGATTTCGGTGGCCGCCACGCCAACGAGCGCGTACAGAAATTTTTCGCGGAGCTAAGTGAAGACAAGCATACCAGCTCCGTCACATCCGACAGGAGCCGGATGTAAACCCGAACGAACCACTGATTGGGAGGCTGCAGAAGCTCCTCAATCAGTGGTTCAAAACAACAGGGGGCCCGTCGGGGCGGGCCGGACGAATCTGATCTTCGGGCCGCGCCGGAGATGGGAATAGATCGGAGAAAAAAGAAAAGGAGAGATTCAGATGACCAATCAGTACTTTATCATTTTTTCCGCGCTGGGTTCAATTTGCGCCCTCCTGTTCGCTGCGTTCATGGCGCGCCGCGCCCTCTCGTTCTCGGAGGGCACTGACCGGATGAAGAAGATCGCCTCCTTCATCCGCCAGGGCGCCAACGCCTACCTGCGCCGGCAGTACAGCGTGGTGCTGGTGTTCTTCGGGTGCATGTTCGCCGTGCTGTGCCTGATGGCGGCCCTGGAGTTTCTGACCTGGTTCGTGCCCTTCGCCTTCATCACCGGCGGCTTCTTCTCCGGCCTGAGCGGCTTTGTGGGCATGAAGATCGCCACCGCCTCCAACTCCCGCACTGCCAACGCCTGCCGCGAGAGCCTGAACTCCGGCCTCCAGGTGGCCTTCTCCGCCGGCACGGTCATGGGCTTCACGGTGGTGGGCCTGGGCCTGCTGGACATCTCCGGCTGGTACCTGCTGCTCAAATATGTCTTTGGCCTGCCCCTCAACGACATCACCGCCGCCATGCTGACCTTCGGTATGGGCGCCAGCTCCATGGCCCTGTTCGCCCGCGTGGGCGGCGGCATCTTCACCAAGGCCGCCGACGTGGGCGCGGACCTGGTGGGCAAAGTCGAGGCCGGCATCCCCGAGGACGACCCCCGGAACCCCGCCGCCATCGCCGACAACGTGGGCGACAACGTGGGCGACGTGGCCGGCATGGGCGCGGACCTGTACGAGTCCTACGTGGGCTCCCTGATCTCCTCCTGTTCCCTGGGCGTCATCGCCTTCGGCTACATCGAGAGCGTTGACAACCTCAGCGCCTTCGCCGTGCCCATGCTGATCGCGGCGGTGGGCGTGGTGGCTTCCATCATCGGCTCCCTGCTGGTCCGCACCGGCGAGTCCACGGACCAGATGAACCTGCTCAGGGCCCTGCGCCGCGGCACCAACACCTCTGCTGTCATCATCGCCGTGGCGGCCTTCCCCATCGTGTGGTTCCTGCTGGGCAGCAGCTACATCGGCCTGTACGTGGCCATTCTGGCGGGCCTCTTCTCCGGCGTGCTCATCGGCCGGTTCACCGAGTACTACACCTCCGACACCTATGTGCCCACCCAGAACCTGGCGGCCTCCTCCGTCACCGGCACCGCCACTCTGGTAATCGACGGCCTGAGCCTGGGCATGCGCTCCACCATGCTGCCGGTACTGACGGTCAGCGGCTGCATTCTCATCGCCTACTATGTCTCCGGCCTGGGCCTGGAGGAGGCTGCCCGGAACGCTATGGGCCTGTACGGCATCGCCCTGGCGGCGGTAGGCATGCTCTCCACCCTGGGCATCACCCTAGCCACCGACGCCTACGGCCCCGTGGCCGACAACGCCGGCGGCATCGCCCAGATGTCCGGCCTCGACCCTGTTGTCCGGGAGCGTACCGACGCGCTGGACTCCCTGGGCAACACCACCGCCGCCACCGGCAAGGGCTTCGCCATCGGCTCTGCGGCCCTGACGGCCCTGGCCCTCATCGCCTCCTACGTGGAGAAGGTGGAGACCCTGGCCCCAGAGATGGCCCTGGACATGAGCGTTATGAACCCGGTGGTGCTGGTAGGCATCTTCGTGGGGGCCTGCCTGGCCTTCATTTTCGCGGCCATCACCATGGGCAGTGTGGGCAAGGCGGCCCACAGCGTGGTGCTGGAGGTCCGCCGTCAGTTCAAGGAGATCCCCGGCATCATTGAGGGCACTGCGGACGCGGACTTCGCCCGCTGCGTGGACCTGTGCACCAGGGCCAGCCTGAAGGAGATGGTGGTGCCCACCCTCATCGCCGTGGGCGTGCCCATCGTGGGCGGCCTGCTGCTGGGGCCCGCCGGTGTCATCGGCCTTCTGTGCGGCGCCACGGCCTCCGGCTTCCTGCTGGCGGTGTTCATGTCCAACTCCGGCGGCAGCTGGGACAACGCCAAGAAGTATGTGGAATCCGGCCACTACGGAGGCAAGGGCAGCAAGAACGATAAGTCCGCCATTGTGGGCGACACCATCGGCGACCCCTTCAAGGACACCTCCGGTCCCGCCATCAACATTCTGATCAAGCTTCTGAGCATGGTGTCGATTGTGTTTGCAACTGTGGTGGTAAACTTCCACATCTTCGGGTGAGCGCGCCGCCCTTCGGGCGGCGAGGGGTAGTCCCTGCCGGGACGGGGGATGCGGGGGCTGCGCGCCCCCGCGCCCCCGGGGCCGTCATTCGGACTTTGACCGAACGACCGGCCCGGCGGCCACAAGCCGCCCTGTTACTTTTTGTGCAAACAAAAAGTAACCAAAAAGTTGCCAAAACCGGAGGTTTTGGATTCCTCATTTTTGATTTTGTTTTGCGCCCGAGGCTGGGTCTGATTTGTCTAAATTGGCGCCGGCCGCTTACTTGGACTTCTGCTTCTGTCTGGGAGTGTTCTTAGGGCAGTGCCAATACCTGGAGGAACAGACTGCACTGCCTCTCCGACATGCGCCGCAGGAAGGGGTACGGGCTCCTGTTTGGGGGTTTAGGCGAATCTGAAATAGGGCGTTCCCCGTTGATGGTTCTACCCCTTTGAAAGGCCGGCAGGCGGAGTTGGTTGATTGCCAAGCTTCTAGATCAGATGCCCGAAGGACCTCTCATTCACGTGGCACCCAATCCACCAAAGATTCCACCCAATCCTCCGCAAGTCCCCCGCCGAGGCGGCGCGCCCTCCGGGCGGCCCCGAGAGGGAGGTCTGGAACCTTCGGTTCCAGCGATTTTTTGGTTACTTTTTGTTCGCACAAAAAGTAACCGCAGGGTATGATTGTGCAATGACCCCATCGAGGGGTCATGCACAATTAGATTCTGCGCGGCCACTCGATGTGGCCGTGCAGAATCCTGGGGCCGCGCAGGCCCCGGGCTATCGAATAGAATAATTCACCCCTCGCGCCCGGAGGGCGCGAAGAAACGAGGTATGGATGATGAAAACCTACGATTTGATGATTATAGGCCCCGCCACGCGGGACATAAACATCGACTACACCGGGGCCGAGGACTGCAGCGCCGGCGGCGCTGTGATCTTCTGCACCCCGGCGGCCCGGTCTGTGGGCGGGAATGTGTTCGCCGCGGTGAAGATCGCGCCGGAGGATCGGGACATTCTGGATGTCCTCCGCATGGACGGGGAGGACGTCGCCCTGCTGCCCTCCGGAAAGACCACGTTGATGCGCAATGAGTACTTTACCGCCGACCGGGAGCGGCGCAACTCCAGCTGCCCCGCCCAGTCGGACCCCATCCTGCCGGAGGAGATTCCCGACGTTCCCTGTAAGCTCTACCATCTGGCGGGACTGCTGTACGGGGATTTTCCCAATGCGCTTATTGAGCGGCTCCACGAGAAGGCACTGGTCTCCGCTGATGCCCAGGGCTTCCTGCGGCACAACGAGGGGGGGAAGATGTGCTTCCACGACTGGGCGGACAAGATGACATACCTGCCCTGTATGGACTTCTTCAAGACCGACGCCGCCGAGGCGGAGATTCTCACCGGCCTCACCGACCGGGAGGCCGCTGCCCGGCAGCTGCACGCCTGGGGGGCCAAGGAGATCGTCATTTCCCACAACACGGAGATGCTGGCCTATAATGGGGGGGAGATTGTCACCTGCCCGGTGAAGGCGCGCAACCTCTCCGGTCGCACCGGCAGGGGGGACACCACCTTCGGGTCCTATCTGGCCATGCGCATGGCCGGGGCGGACATCCGTGAGGCGCTGCTGTACGCCACCGCCTGCGTGTCTTTGAAGATGGAGAGCCCCGGCGTGTTTACCGGAACCAGGGCGGACGTGGAGGCGTATATCCGCCAGTTCTACGGGGCGTGATTTCGCCCCGCGCGGCGGGAACGCCGCTCCGTTGCGGGGACGGGGCGGCGTTCCTGTTTGAGCGGCTTCAGCGTTTGCTCCGGGCGAACCGGCAGGCCTCGTCCAGCCAGGCGAACAGCTCGGCATCCAGATCTCCGGTGGTCTCCACCGGCACGTGGTGGGTCCAGCGGCCCGGATAGGGCTCTATAGCCTGGAGAATCCGGGGGGATTCCGCCCGGCGGCCGAGGCCGAAGGTCACCACCAGACAGCAGGGCGGCCAGCCCTTTCTTCTGCGCAGGGGCAGGGAGACCATGGCGAACAGGCGGCGGTGATAGAAGGAAATCTGAGTTTTGGAGACCTTGACCCGGAGGTCGGGACAGGCGGCGGCCACATGCTCCCGCAGCGCCTGGTAGAGGGGGAGGGCCTGAGGCATGGGGTCGAAAAACAGCAGCTCCTCGGTCTGCATGGCGAACGCCTCCTTTGGGGGTGTTTTGTCCCAGTATAGCCGCTCCTGCGCCGGTTGGCAAGGGATTTTTCCGCCGGTGCGGGGCGGGAGGGCGGTTCCGGCGGCATGCCGTGGGCTGGAAATTTTTTGAATCCCGACGGTCTACGGGCCCGGAGAGGGGCTGTGAGGCCCCGGCAGGGGGGAAAATAGGGGAGAAGATGGGGAAATTCGCGGGTAACATGGATAAAAACCTTGCAACTGAGGAAAAAGTATGGTAGATTATAAATTGTTCAATCATAGGCGGACCAGTTAAGCGCTGGAAACAAAAGAAATAAAAAGGAGTTTGTCCCATGAATAAGTCTGAACTGATTAACGCTGTAGCGGAGAAGGCCGCCCTGTCCAAGAAGGATTCTGAGGCCGCCGTCACCGCCGCCCTGGATGCGATCACCGCCGCCCTGGCCGATGGCGACGAGGTGCGTCTGGTGGGCTTCGGCACCTTTGAGGTGAAGAAGAGGGAGGCCCGCATGGGCCGCAACCCCAAGACCAAGGAGCCCATCCCCATCGCCGCCTCCAAGGTTCCCACCTTCAAGCCCGGCAAGGCGTTCAAGGACGCCGTGGCGGAGTAAGTTCATCCAGGGGTGCGGCCTGCGCCGCGCCCCTCGCTTTTTGCGTTCGCCCGGGGTTCCCCGCAGGGGCGGCCTCCGGCGAAAGACGGCATTTGAAAGGAGCGTTTATGAGGCTCGATAAGTATCTGAAGGTTTCCCGGCTCATCAAGCGGCGCACCGTGGCCAACGAGGCCTGCGACAACGAGCGGGTGACAGTCAACGGCAGGACGGCCAGGGCCTCCTACGAGGTGAAGGAGGGGGACGTGATCGCCATCCGCTTCGGGGAGCGGACGCTGACCGTGGAGGTGGCGGCCGTAAAGGAGAGCGCCGGCAAGGCCGACGCCCCGGCCATGTACCGGGAAATTTGATCGAGACCGCCCGCCGCCGGGAGTTTCCCCGGCGGCGGGCGGTTTGCATATTCTCAAAAAAAGCGGAACAGGCTGTAACCATTTTCTGAGATATGCGTATAGATAGATAGAACCAACCGCGCGGAGAGGTTCAGAGAAAGGGGGAGCAGACATGGATGAGCGGGCGCTGGTCCGGAGGCTGCGCAGCGGCAGCCGGCTGGCCCTGGAGCAGGCGATCCGGCAGTTTACCCCCTATGTGAGTGCCGTTATCCTGCGCACCCTGGCGGGCCGGGCGGCCAGGGAGGATGTGGAGGAGATCACGGCGGACGTGTTCCTGGCCCTGTGGGCTCACGCCGGGGAGCTGGACCCGGACCTGGAGATGCGCCCCTGGCTGAGCGCCGTGGCCCGGAACAGGGCCCTGGATTGGCTACGCCGCCGCCGGGAGGAGGCACTCCCTCTGGAGGAGGGCCAGGCGGAGGAGGGCGAGGACCCCCAGGCGGCGGTGGAGCGGTGGGAGCAGTCGGAGCGGCTGTGGCGGGCGGTGGGCGGGCTGGGCGAGCCAGATCGGACCCTGTTTATCCGTTACTACTACCAGGGGGAGAAGCTCAAGGAGGCGGCCAGGGGGCTAGGGCTGAGCCAGGCCGCCGCCAAGCAGAAGCTGTTCCGGGGCCGGAAGGCCCTGAAAAAAACATTGACGGAAGGAGGTGGTCAGCCGTGAAAAGCCGGCTGCAGGGGCTGTGGGACGATGTGGTCCCCGACAAGGGGCCCTGTCCCCAGCCGAAGGCAGACGAGGTTCTGCGCCGGGTCAACGCCGCGCTGAACGCCCAGCCTTCAGAGAGGAGATGCTTTATGCGGCAGAAAATATGGAGCGCCGCAGGATTGGCGGCGGTACTGGTGATCCTGGCGGGCACCGCCCTGGCGGCGGCCAGGAGCGGGGTCCTGGAGTATTTTTTCGAGGGGGACACCGCGCCGGGGGAGGTGCTGGTGGACAACCAGGTGCGCTCCGTCAGCGATGAGAACTACGTGCTCACCGTCGCAAGCGCGGCGGCGGACGCCACGGAGGCCTACTTCCTGGTGACTGTGGAGGCAAAAACCGAGGCGGCCCTGGCGGAGCTGATGGCGGAGGACTTTGTGGACATGGACACCTTCGGCCTCTACTTCCTGGAGGACGAGACAGCAGAGACTGCGGATCAGGACGAGGCGGAGGCCGCAGGGATGCACCTGGGCACCGGTGAGGAGAAGCAGCTGCGCACGGAGACCTCCCGGACCTGGCACATGAGCGCCGGACCCCTGCCGGAGGCGGCCTGCGGGGCCAGCATCCGGCTGAGCAGGATGGAGCCGGGGCTGCGGCTGGAGGTGCCCCTGACCCTGGCGGAGGGCGTGACGGTGGAGATCGGCGCCGAGGGCCCCGGCCGGGGGACCTTAGACCACATCGGCGGCGGTACGGTAAGCTTGGAGAAGGTGACGGTCACGCCCCTCAATCTGCGCCTGGAGTACCGCTACGCCGCCGAGGGCGGGGTGGTGGTGCCCCACCTGTTTTTCCTCATGGAGGACGGCAGCCTGCGCACCTGGGGCCAGGTGGTGGGAGACGTCGGCCTGGAGGGACGGCGGACCACCGTGCTGGGTACCGTTTATGCCAGCATGACCTGCCAGCTGCGCTCAGTACTGGACTTGGAGCGGCTGGAGGCGGTGGTCTTTGGCGGAATTGCCTACCCCCTGGACGGCGGCGGCAGCTGGCCGGTGGAGGTGGACGGGTGCCTGGAACCGCTCCGGATTCCCCTGGCGGATCCTCTGGGGGAGGGCAGCGGCTGGACGGTGCCGGTACGGGCGCTGTGCGAGGCTCTGGGGGCGTCTCTCACCTGGGACGCAGAGACCCGCAGTGCCGCGATGACATACCGGGGTTCCACCGTTGTGGTGACGGAGGGCAGCACCGAGGCCCTGGTGGACGGTGCGCCCTGCACGCTGCGCTATGCCCCCGCCGTCCGGGGCGGGGCGCTGGCGGTGAGCTACGACGCCCTGGACAGCTGGCAGCTGGCCATGTGCGCGGCCTTTGAGAACCGCACGGAGTTCGTGGAGGGGCTCCAACGGGTGGGCTGGCTGGTGATTCCGTAAGGCCGGCCCGGCCTGCGGCGCTGAAAAAGGCGGCGCTCCTTTCGGGGAGCGCCGCCTCGGCGTATGTAGGGGTGGTTTACCGGTTGTTGTAGGCCGCGATGCCCTTGGCCAGCAGATCCATGGCCCGCTCCAGATCCTTCTGCTTGAGGACGTAGGCGATACGAATCTCGTTGACGCCCTTGCCGGCTGTGGCGTAGAAGGGGCCGCCGGGGGCGAACATAACGGTGTCGCCGTTATCGTCAAAGTCGGTGAGCAGCCACTTCTGGAAGGCGTCCGCGTCGTCCACGGGCAGGGCGGCCATGAGGTAGAAGGCGCCCCGGGGGCACTCGCAGATGACGCCGGGAATCTCCTTGAGCTTGGCCACCACGGTGTCCCGGCGGAGCTTGTACTCCTCCCGGACGGCGGCAAAGTACTCCGGTCCCACATCGTACAGGGCGGCGGAGGCCACCTGGTCCAGGGTGGCCACGCTCAGACGGGCCTGGCAGTACTTGATGGCCTCGGCCATGAGCTCCTTGTTGCGGCTGAGGATGCAGCCGATGCGGGCGCCGCAGGCGGAGAAGCGCTTGGACACGGTGTCGATGACGACGACGTTGTCGGCGGCGTCGTCGAACTGGCCCAGGGACTGGAGGGGCTCGCCGGCATAGACGAACTCGCGGTAGGCCTCGTCGCCGATGATGAACAGCTCGTGCTCCTTGGCGATGTCCACCATCATGCGCATCTCCTCGGGGGTGAGGACGCTGCCGGTGGGGTTGCCGGGGTTGGTGCACATGATGGCGCGGGTGTGTTCGTTGATTTCCGCCTCGATCTTGGCCCGGTCGGCGTAGTGGTAGCCCTCCTCGGGGGCGGTGTGGACGGGGTGGATCTTCGCCCCGCAGGTATTGACCATGGTGTTGTAGTTGGGGTAGAAGGGCTCGGGGATGAGAATCTCGTCGCCGTCGTCGAGAATACAGTTGAGGACGATCTGCAGGGCCTCGCTGCCGCCGGTGGTGATGAGAATTTCGCTCTTGTCGAAGTGCATGTCCAGGTTGTCGTAGTACTTCTGGATGGCGTCGATGAGCACGGGGAGGCCGGGGGAGGGGGCGTACTCCAGCACGGGCAGCTGAAAGTCCCGCACGGCCTGGAAGTACTGGGGGGGCGTCTCGATGTCGGGCTGGCCGATGTTCAGGTGATAAATTTTCTTGCCCGCGGCCTCAGCGGCCACGGCATAGGGGTGGAATTTCCGCATGGGAGAGAGACCGCACTTTTTCACCTTGCTGGAAAATTTCATGGCAGATTCCTCATTTCTATCAAATTTGCGGGAGGGCGAGGAGGCTCACACCCCTTCGTTCCCTTCCATTCTAATATAGCGGGGGAAGGTTGTCAAGGAGAGAGTTGGCAGGGTCTGCCAATCTCTTCCATTCCCGCCGCCGGGCCGGCGGCGGCGGGGATATTTTCTTCTGTTTTGACGGATACTACCGCTGAAAAAGCGCTGTGGAGGACATTTTATGGAACAACTGACCGGCAAGCTCAGCGAGAACCAGCGGACCTTGGACGCCCTGCTGGGGGTGGGCCGCAACTACGACGTCATCAGCCGGGACCTGTATATCGGCAGTCAGAAGGGGCGGCTGTACGTCATCGACGGCTACGGCGACGACGGCGTCATTGAGCGCATCACCTCCTTCCTGCTGGGGCAGGGGGCGGCCCTGGGACAGGGGTGCGGGGACATGCAGGAATTTATCGACCGCTGCGTCACCTTCTGCGAGGTGGACTGCGAGGGGGACGTGGACAAAATCCTCACCGGGGCCTTTATCGGAAAGACCATCCTGCTGCTGGAGGGCTTCGACAAGTGCGCCATGATCGACGCCAAGAAGTTCCCCGGCCGGAGCGTGGAGGAGCCCTCCGACGGCAAGGTCCTCCGGGGCAGCCACGACGGCTTTACGGAGACGCTGGTGCAGAACACCGCCCTGCTGCGCCGCCGCATCCGGGACCCCAATTTGACGCTGGAGAACCACAAGGTGGGGGGGCGCAGCCGGACAGACGTGGTGCTGGCCTATATGGACAACCAGGTGGACCAGGGGGAGCTGGCGAAGCTGCGCCAGAAGCTGGACGCCATCGACGTGGGCTCCATCGCCATGAGCCAGGAGAGCGTGGCGGAGGCCATCGTCAAGCCCCAGTGGTATAACCCCTTCCCCAAGGTGCGCTACACCGAGCGGCCGGATACGGCTACGGCATGTATTATGGAGGGGGATATTATACTGCTTGTAGATAATTCTCCCTCTGTCATGCTGATGCCCACCTCCCTGTTTGACTTTATGGAAGAGGCCAACGACTACTACTTCCCGCCCCTGGTGGGGACCTATCTGCGGTATCTGCGCATCGTTGTGATGCTGCTGGCCCTGTTCATCACGCCGGTGTGGTACCTGCTGGTGAAGGATGCCAGCCGGGTGCCGGAGTATCTGCAGTTCATCGTGCCGGAGGAGCCGGGGAGTGTGCCCCTGCTGCTGCAACTGCTGCTGCTGGACTTCGTGGTGGACCTGCTGAAGCTGGCCAGCCTCAACACCCCGGACGCGCTGAGCAACTCCTTCAGCATGCTGGGGGCCCTCATACTGGGGGATTTCGCGGTGCAGGCCCGGTGGCTGGTGCCGGAGGTGCTGGTGTATATGGCCTTTGTGGCCATCGCCAACTTCGCCCAGCCCAGCTTTGAGCTGGGGTACGCCCTGAAGCTGACGCGGATGGTGTTTCTGATACTCGTGGCCCTGCTGGATGTGTGGGGGCTGGTGCTGGGGGTGGCCGGGTTTCTGGTCATGCTGGCCACGACAAAGCCCATTCTGGGGAAGGGGTATCTCTACCCCGTGTGCCCTTTTGACGCCAAGGCCCTGGGGCGGCTGCTGGTGCGCCAGCCCATCAGCCGGAAGAATACCTGACAGGGGAGAGCGGTCCCCAGGGCGCGGACCCTGGGGACCGCCGCTGTTAGAAAGACAAAAACATCCAAATTGCGGCAGATAAAATTGTACAAAACGCCATATTTTGGCGGAGGTTTTAAAAGAATCCCGGGGATTTATTGCGCTCTGCGGCGTTTTCGGGTATACTGCTCTTGGCGGGTGAGGTCCGGCGGCGCGTCGTTGGACAAGCCCGCCCAATTGTTTTTCTAGGAGGATACGAGTATGCTGTTTGAAATGTGGCTCGGCCACCCCCTGATTCAGGCGGACAACAACTGGGGCCTTATGGGCGTCATGTGCCTGTCCGTGGCCCTGGCCATCTGGCTGGAGCAGAAGTACCAGTGGGCGTCCAAGGTCTCCGGGGCCATCATCGCCCTGATCCTGGCCATGGTGATGGCCAACGTGGGCATCATCCCCACCAGCTGCGCCCTCTATGACAATATCGTCTGGGGCTATGTGGTGCCTATGGGCATCCCGCTGCTGCTGCTCCAGTGCAATCTCAAGAAGATCTGGAGAGAGGCGGGCAAGATGCTGACCGTCTTCCTCATCGGCGCGGTGGGCACCATCGCGGGGGCCTTTATCGCCTACTTCGCCCTGCGGGGTCCCTACGCGGCCACGGGCGGCAGCGTCCACGACCTGGCGGCGGTGGCCTCCATGATGACCGGCTCCTACATCGGCGGCGGCGTCAACTTCACCGCCATGGCCAGCCAGCACGGCATGAACGGCACCGCGGTGGCCGCCGCTGCCACCGTGGCGGACAACCTGCTGATGGCCCTGTACTTCTTCGTGCTCATCGCCTTCGCCGGCATGCGCCTGTTCCGGGCCAAGTTCTCCCACCCCCACATCGACCAGGTGGAGAGCGGCCGCACGGACAAGGCCGCCGCCCAGACCCAGGCCGCCGCCTTCTGGAGCCGCAAGGAGATCTCCCTGAAGGACATCGCCATGAACTTCGCCTTCGCCGTGGCGGTGGTGTGGATCTCCAACATCGTCGCCGGCCTCTTCAGCCCCTTGGCCGTCGACGGCGTGGCCTCCGGCGCAATGGAGGTCCTGCGGGACTTCGTGGGCAAGTTCTTCGGCAGCCAGTATGTGTGGATCACCACCTTCTCCGTCATCGTCGCCACCTTCTTCTCCAAGCCTGTGGAGAAGATGCACGGCTCCCAGGAGATCGGCACCTACCTGATCTATCTGTTCCTGTTCGTCATCGGCGTGCCCGCCAACATCTACACCGTACTGGTGGAGGCGCCTCTGTTCCTGGTGCTCACCTTCATTATGGTGGTCATCAATATGCTCTTCTGCTTCCTGGGCGCGAAGTTGCTGCGGTTTGACCTGGAGGACGCCATCATCGCCTCCAACGCCAATATCGGCGGCCCCACCACCGCCGCCGGCATGGCCATCTCCCAGGGCTGGGCCAAGCTGGTGGGTCCCGCCATGCTGGTGGGCACCTTGGGCTACGTGCTGGGAACGTACGCGGGCACGGTCGTGGGAATCGTGCTGGGGCTGTAGAAGGCCGGCGTCCTTTTCTCAGGGGAAAAAGAGTCAAAGATGGCCCAATGGGCTGTAACGTCCTTTTTTGATTCTTTTTCCATTCAAGAAAAAAGAACGATCGCCGGAAAGGAGCGGCTTGTGAAACTGTTTGATGCACATTCGGATATTTGGAGCGACGTGACGGTCCGCCGGCTGCGGGGAGAGCGCCATGTGCTGCGGGAGCGGCACCTGGAGCGGCTGCGGGCCGGGGGCGTGGAGGGCGGCATCTTTGTCATATGGGTGGACCCGCCCTTCGACGCGGACCCCGCGGCGCGCACGGAGCAGATCATGGAGGCGGTGCGCGCCGAGCTGGCGGAGGAGAGGGGCGTCCGGCTGGTGCGCAGCTGGGCGGAGCTGGAGGCGGCGCGGACGGAGGGGACCTTCTACATCCTGCTGGGGATCGAGGGCCTGGCGGCCGTCGGGGAGGACGTGGAGCGGATCGACTGGTACTACGCCTGCGGAGCCCGCCACGCGGGGCTGACCTGGAACGAGGAGAACGCCCTGGCCACCGGCGTGGGGGGCGACCCGGACCGGGGGCTCACCGCCGCCGGACGGGCCGCCGTGAGGAAGATTCAGGAGAAGGGCATGCTGCTGGACGTGTCCCACCTCAACGAGAGATCCTTCTGGGATGCGGCGGACGCCGCCGTGGGGCCCATCGTCGCCAGCCACTCCAACTGCCGGGCCCTGTGCGACGTGCCGCGGAATCTGACCGATGAGCAGCTGCGGGCAGTGCGGGACCTGGGGGGCGTGGTGGGCCTCAACGCCTTCCGGCTCTTCGTGGACCCGGACCCCCGCCGGCAGGACCTGGTCCACCTGCTCCGCCACGCGGGGCACATGATCGACGTCATGGGCATCGATCACGTGGGCTGCGGCTTCGACTTCTGCGAGTTTCTGGAGGCGGATACTATGGCCTCCATGACCGAGGGGGACGCGGTGCTCCGGGGACTGGAGGACTGCGCACGGCTGCCGGCGCTGCTGGAGGGCCTGCGAGATATGGGCCTGACGGCGGAGGAGGCGGAGAAGATCGCCTTTGGGAATTTCCACCGCCTGCTGCGGCAGGTGCTGGGGTAAATGTGCGCAAGGAGGCGGGCTCTGGGGAGCCCGCCTCCTTGTATGCTGCACCTGCCGTTTACAGGGGCCGGTAGTGGTAGAATTTGGCGAAGTTGCGGAACAGGATGTCCTCCAGGAAGGAGGGCTCCAAGCCCAGGGCCAGGGCCTTTTGCAGCTCCTTCTTCGGGCACCAGATGGGGTAGTCGGAGCCGAAAAAAACGTGGCTGGGGTCGTACTCCCGCAGAATCTCGTACAGGGGCCCCTTGTCCTGGACGTAGCTGAAGGAGGAGCTGATGTCGGTGTATACGTTGGACAGGCGGGTCAGGGGGCGGATCTTTTCCGGATCCCAGTCCCCCCAGTTGCCCAGGTGGGCGGCGATGCAGCGGAGCTTGGGGAAGGTTCGGGCGATGGGCAGCATCCGGGCGGGGCCGGACACGTTTACCCGGGGGTCCCCCATGTGGGCGATGAGGAACATGTCGTGTTTCTCCATCTCCTCGAACATAGGGAACAGCCGCTCGTCGTCCAGGACAAAGTGCTGAAACTCCGGGTGGAGCTTCACCCCGTACATGCCGTGCTCCCGCATCCAGGCCAGCTCCTCCCGGAAGCCCTCGCAGGCCGCGTGGAGGGTGCCGCAGGGGATGAACTGGGGGTGCGCCTCCGCCTCGCTGAGAATATAGCGGTTGATGTGCTCCACCTGGTGGGCGGTGGTGGCGGCGGAGAAGACCATGGCGCGTTCGATTCCCGCCTGGCCCAGGGCCTCCACCAGCTCCGCCACACTGCCGTAGTGGTTGGGGGGCTCCGGGAGGTCGAAGTACTCGGCGGTGGCCACGGTGGCCTTAGCGGCGATCTTCTCCGGGAAAATGTGGGTGTGCATGTCGATGACTCTCATGACGTCGGCTCCTATGTGCAGGGGGCGGAGGGGGTCCGCCCCGGAGTGGTTTCTATAATTATAGCACACACAAAACCCACTATAAAATAGCGGATACCGCCAAAAATACCCCGGTCAGCAGGAAGAAAATCAGTACCAATTTCCAGACGAACCGCACCCAGCGGTCATAGGGCACTCCGCCCACCGCCAGGCCGCCCATCACCACCGCCGCCGTGGGCGTGACGATGTTCACCAGCCCCGAGGCGGACTGGAAGGCGGTGACGATGAGACTGCCGCCGATGCCCGCAAATTGGCCCAGGGGGGCCACGATGGGCACCGACAGGGTGGCCAGTCCCGAGGAGGAGGGGATCAGCACCGACAGGGGCAGGTAGATGAGATACACCAGCAGGATAAAGGACACGGACCCGGCCCCCTCCAGGGCCCGCTCCCCCCAGTAGAGCACCGTGTCGGTGATGGCGCCCCCGTCCATGAGGACGGTGATGCCCCGGCTGATGCCGATGATGAGCCCCACGCCCACCAGGTCCGCCGCCCCGGAGACGAAGGACTCCACCGTCTCCTCCTCCCCCAGGCCGTAGGCCAGACCGATGACCACGCCGCCCACAAAGAACAGCCCGCTCAGCTCCGGGAACCACCAGCCCAGGGTGGGCAGGGCCAGGCCGATCTCGTCAAAGGGGATGACCGCGTAGACCATGATGAGGAACACCACGGCGAAGAGGGCCAGTACGACCTTCCGCCGGAGCGTGAGCGCGGGGACCTCGCCCCCCTTTTTCTCGTGGAATTTCCGCTCCAGCCCCACCAGCAGGGACTTCTCCGGGTGGACGCGGACCCTGCGGGCGTAGGCGGTGACGTACCAGATGGCGATGGCGTCGAACAGTACCAGCATCAGAAGCCGCAGTCCCAGGCCGTCCCCCAGGCTCACGCCCGCGAAGCCCGAGGCGATGCCGGTGGCGAAGGGGTTCACCGTGCTGGCCAGCACCCCGGCCCCGCTGCCCAGCAGTACCACGCCGATGCCCACCAGGGCGTCGTACCCCGCCGCGATGAACACCGGAATCAGCAGGGGGTAGAAGGCCATAGTCTCCTCCCACATGCCGAAGGAGGTGCCCCCCAGGCTGAAGAGGATCATCAGCACCGGGATGAGCCAGATCTCCTTCCCCCCCAGCAGGCGCACCACATTGCCCACCCCGGCGTCGATGGCGCCGGTCTTCATAACGACGCCCAGGAAGCCCCCCACCATCAGGATGAACAGCGCCACATCCACCGCGTCGTAGAACCCCTGGAAGGAGGCCAGGATCACGTCTCCCGCCCCCTGGGGCTGCTGCTCCACACTGTGGTAGGTCCCCGCCGCAGGGACCTGCGCCTCCCCCGTCCGCTGGTAGGAACCGGCGGGCACCACCCATGTGGCGGCGGCCACCAGGATCAGCAGGATAAAGAGGACGGTATAGGCTGTGGGCATTCGAAAATTCTTCATGTTGCTCCCTCCATTCCCAGGTAGTGTGTGAAAAAGGCGGGGCGTTATACCTGCCGGGGCGGTCTGGATGGATTTGACAGGAAGAAGACGGCAAAAGGCCCGGATGCGGCATGCATCCGGGCCTTTTTGCTGCGGTGGAGGAAAGTTAAGCGGCGGGAGTGTCAGTATTGTCTCCGGTATTGTCTCCGGTATTGTCGCCGGAGTTGTCGCCGGTGTTGTCGCCGGTATTGTCACCGGAGTTGTCGCCGGTGTTGTCACCGGTGTTATCGCCAGTGTTATCGCCAGGGTTGTCGCCAGGGTTGTCAACGTCACCGCCGGGTTGGTTCTCATCACTGCCTTCGTCGGGCGGAGGCATGGTAGGAATTTCCATATCCTCCGGATTTGAAAAGCCGATATTCACGCCGAGGGGATATTCTTCCTCATTGCCCTCGGGGTCCACAAACGTCTCGGTGTCAACGACTATTTTTTCGCCGTTATCGCCTGTCTTGTAGTACTCATAAATCAAGGCAATGGAATAATACCCGTTATAATCATCGACTTCGGCATTGGGGTCGTGAAGAGGGTTGACCGTCTCATTATCTCTGACGATTTCGAGGGTATCCATCTGGATGCTGATGGTGTAGCTGTTTGAAGCGGAGGGGTCCTGTACCGCAACGACTGTCCCCTCAACTTCCTCTTCCGTTGAGTAGATAACATTGCACTCATAGTACAGGGCAAGCTCGCTTGTGTCAACGATGTCGCCCTCTTCCGTTACAGCGACAGAAACGAGGCGCTTAACGAAGAATCCTGTCACCTTGCCCTTTTCAGGGTCAAAGGTATAGGAGACTTCCAGCGTATAATGCGTACCGTTTGCGGCGGTTTCGTCGGTGGTTTCAACAACCTTGCCCGTTGCATTTTCAGGAGCAGGCTCCTTATCGGAATCGGTGTTGTCATCATCTCCGCCGGCGGGGGGCTGGGGCTCGTCCGGCTCATCGGGCGTTTCCGGATTGTCGGGAATCTCCGGCTCGTCCGGTTCGTCCGGCTCCGGCTCGCTGGGGGTGCTGGGGGTATTGGGCGTGCTGGGCTCGGTGGGGGCGGCAGCGCCCGCCTCGGGCACCTTTTCCGCACCCGCGCCGGTGATCTCCATGGTCTCCTTCACGCTCTCATGGGCGGTGACCGCGCCCACAACAGCGGTTTCGGCGGCGTCCAGCTTAAAGCCGGCGGCCTTCTCCGTCAGCTCTACGCTCTCCACGGAGCCCTTTACCTCGGCCTTCACCTCGGCGGCGTCCACGGTCAGCGCGCCCAGCTTGGCGGCCGCCTCCACCAGCACGGAGGCCCCCTTGGCGGTCTCCGCCACCTTGAGCTTTTCGGCGTAGCCCTTCACCTCGGCGGCGGCGCCGGGGGCGGCCACGGTGACGGCGGACACCACGCCGGTCTCCGCCACGGTGACCACGGCGCCGGCGGCGTTCTCGGCCACCACAACGGCGGCGCTCTGGCCGGCTATCGCCGCCGCAGCGCCGGGAGCGGCCACGGTGACGGTGGTCACGGCGGCCTTCTCCTCCACCACGACCAGGGCCTTCTCGGCCAGCAGCAGGACGCTGCCCAGGCTGGCCTCGCCGGAGACGCTGACCTCCGCGCCGGAGGCGTCGGGTACCACGATGACGCCCACCGCCAGCTTCGCGCCGTCCACCGTCACCTTGATGCCGGGGGCGGCCACCACCACCATGACGTCGGTGTCCTCGGTGATGACGGTGTCCTCGGTGAGCACCAGGGCGTCCTCGGGGATGGAGGCGTCCTGGGGCAGGAGATCATCCGCCGCCAGGGCGGTGGCGGACATGGAGAATATCATGCTCAGCGCCATCGCCGCGGGGAGGAGTCTTTTCAGCAGCTTCTTCATGTAAAAACGCTCCTTCATGTTAATTTTAGGGAAATTCGCAGAACCGCAGCGGGGAATCTGAGCGGCCGCACGCGGAGTCAGGTTCACTCCTTTCTCAAAATTACCGCCGCCCGGCTGCGGCTGAGCAGCCGATGTTTGCTTCCCGGTCTGCCGGGAAATGCCAGATGGCCACGCTATGGGCGTATAGATCGTCTTTAAGCCAACTATAGCATAGATTTTTCCAGTCCGCAAGGCAGTTTCAGAGAAATTTTGCCGGATATGCGGTATATTTTGCCTCTGTTGCCCTGTCCCGCGCGGGGTGGAGAGGGATTTTTATCTGGGAGGGCGCAGATCTCCCTTGACATACCTAGATATTCTATGTATACTAAGCCTAGAATATCTAGGTATGAGAGGAGGATCCGCCATGGCGAAGAAGGAGCCCGGCAGCGCCGCCATGCTGGTGCTGGCCCTGCTGAAGAGCCGGGAGATGTACGGCTACGAGATCATTGAGGAGCTGGCACGGCGGTCGAACAACGTCTTCCAGTACAAGGAGGGGACCCTGTACCCCCTGCTCCACACCCTGGAGAGGGAGCGGCTGGTCACCGCCAGGGAGGCGGCGGCCCCCAGCGGCCGGATGCGGCGCTACTACGCCATCACCCGGAGGGGCCTGAGGGAGCTGGAGGAGCGGCGGGCGGAGTGGAGCGCCTACTCCGCGGCGGTGACGGCCATTCTGGCCGGTGCTTGAGGAGGCGCGGTATGAGCACATACGAATGGCTGCGCCAGGCCACAGCAAAAATCCGCTTCTCTCCGGACCGGGAGGCGGTCCGGCGGGAGCTGGCGGCCCACCTGGAGGAGCGGGTGGAGGCGGAAAAGGCGAGGGGCCTGCCCCAGAGGGAGGCGGAGGCCGCCGCGGCGGCGGCCATGGGGGACCCGGACGTGCTGGCGGAGGAGCTGGGACGCATCCACAGCCCCTGGTGGGGGTATCTCTGGCGGGCCAGCCGGGCGGCGCTGGCGCTGATTGCGCTGTGCACCGTCTGGGCGGCGGGACATGACCTGCTGGATTGTGTCAACGGCTGGTCCCGGCCGGAGCTGCCGGGGCGGGAGAGCGTCTACGCCGACGACTATGGGATCGAGAAGTACGTTCTGGACAGATGGCGGCCCAGGGGGGCCAAAAAGCTGGGCGGCTACCGCTTCACGGTCCCCATGGCCTGGGTGGAGCAGTGGGAGGCGGCGTATGAGGACGAGGAGGGGATGGAGGTGCGCGAGGCCTTCTGCGGGCTGACCGTCTGCCTGCGGGCGGACACCTGGCGGTTCTGGGAGCCCTGCTCGCCCAGCCAGTACATGATTCTGGACAACACCGCCGCCGACAGCCAGGGGAACCGGTACGTGTATGACGGCCAGAGGACGGACTGCCGGAGCTTCTTCTGCCGGACCTGGAGCCAGCCCTTTACCACCTGGTACATGGTGTACCTGTACCTGCCGGGGCCGGAGGAGCCGCCGGAGTGGGTGGACATCCCCGTGGGCTGCGGGGGCGATGCCATCCGCGTCGACCTGCGGGGGGAGGTGGTGTGGTGATGGCCCGGAAGCACCGCCTGCGGGCGCTGAGAAACGGGCTGCTGTGCGTGCTGCTGCTGGCGTTTCTCTGGCAGGTGAAGGGCTGTCCCCTGCCCACCGCCGAGATGGAGTTCCACCGCAGGGAGCGGCAGCATCTGGCGGATGAGTCGGAGATCGTGCTGCGCTGCGAGAGCGAGGCGGAGGGCTGGCTGGGGGAGCCGGCGATGCTGGTGGGGGTGGCGGCCCGCACAGTCCACACCGCCTCCCGCACCCACCGCTTCAACGTCTGGCCCAAGAATCCCGACGGGCCCACCCTGGTGGTGCTGCCCTCGGAGCTCGCGCTCAGGCCCGTCCTGGTGGTGGGGCTGGCGGCGGTGGAGCCCCCCGAACAGGCGGAGACCGCCCGCCTCACCCTGACCCTGCCCCTGGAGGCCGCCTACGGCGAGGAGGATGTGCGCCACGTCCTGACCGGGCGGCGGGAGGGGGAGGCCTTTCTCTTCCGTCTCCAGCCCCAATACGACGACGCGACCTCCCGGGGCCGGGCGGAGTTCGCGGAGGTGATGAGCCTGACCCACCGGACCGCCGGCGGTCTGCCCCCCTATGAGCTGGCGTTCTTTGACAGCGGCGGCGGGCATATCGCCTCCTATACAAACTGAGCCGTATGAAACGGGCCCGGACGCGCTCAAGCGCGTCCGGGCCCGTCTGTCTTATGATTCCTCCGGCTCCCCCTGCGCCTCCGGGCGGGCCCAGAGGTAGACCGCCTGGGCGGCGTTTTTGGGCACCACCTCCAGAAGCTCCTCCAGGGACGCCTCCCGGATGGCCCGGAGACTCTTGAAGTGCTTGAGCAGGGCTGTCCGCCGGGCGGGGCCCACGCCGGGAATCTCGTCCAGAGTGGAGCCCCGCACGCTCCTGCCGTGGCTCTGGCGGTTGTAGGTGATGGCGAAGCGGTGGGTCTCCTCCTGGATGCGGCCGATGAGGGAGAACACCGCCTGATGGGCCTTGATGCCGATCTCCCGGCCCTCGGGGGTGATGAGGGCCCGGGTGCGGTGGCGGTCGTCCTTGACCATACCGAAGAGGGGGATGGCCAGGCCGAAGCGCTCGGTGACCCGCCGGGCCACTCTGGCGTGCTGCTGGCCGCCGTCGATGAGCAGCACGTCCGGCAGGGGCATGAACTTCTTGTCCTGCTCCATGAAATGGGTCAGCCGGCGGGTGAGGACCTCCTCCATGGACCGGTAGTCGTCGGGGCGGCCCTCCAGCTCCTTGATGCGGAAGCGGCGGTACTGGTCCTTGGCGGGCCGGGAGCCGTGGAAAACCACCATGGAGGCCACGATGTCGTCCCCGCCGGTGTTGGAGATGTCGTAGGACTCCAGCCGCCCCGGCGGCTCCGGGAGGCCCAGCAGCTTTCCCAGCAGCTCCAGGGTGCGGTCGCTGCGCTCCTGGCTGGTGGTCTGGCGCTCGGCCTCCTCCCTGGCGTTGGCGGCGGCCAGGGAGAGCACCTGGGCCCGGTCCCCTCGCTGGGGCACCCGGAGGACGACCCGGTGCCCCGCCTTCTCCGTGAGCAGCTGCTCGAGGACCTCCTGGTCCTCAATAGCGGCGGGGAGGAAGATCTCCCTGGGCAGGGCGGAGCGGGAGCCGTAGTACTGGAGGAGCAGGGCGGAGAGAATTTCTCCCTCGTCGTCCAGGCCGGAGGCGGCGAAGAGCTCTGCCTCCTTCCCGGTGAGCTGGCCCTCCTCGTAGTGGAGCACGGCGAAGCAGCTCTTGGCCTCCAGGTACAGACCCCATACGTCCGTGTCGGCGCAGACCCCGGCGATGACCTTCTGCCGCTTGCCCAGGACCTTGATGGCCTGGATGCGGTCCCGGAGGGCGGCGGCCTCCTCGAAGCGCAGGGCCTCGGCGGCGGCCTCCATCTCCTGTTCCAGCTGGGCGGTGACCAGGCGCACCTTGCCCTCCAGCAGCTGCACCGCCAGGTCCATGCGCCGGTCGTACTCCTCCCGGCTCATCTCCGCCCGGCAGAAGCCGTCGCACCGGCCCATGTGGTGGTTCAGGCAGGGGCGCTCCCTGCCGATGTCCCGGGGGAAGATTTTGTGGCAGGTGGGCAGGTGGAGGGCGGCGCGGATGGCGTCCAGGGCGGAGCGGGTCTCCAAACGGCCGCCGTAGGGGCCGAAGTAGCGGGCCCCGTCGTCGGCCACCCGGCTGACCAGGGAGAAGCGGCGGTAGGCCTCCCGGCTCAGGCGGACGAAGGGGTAGCCCTTGTCGTCCTTGAGCAGGATGTTGTAGCGGGGCATGTACTGCTTGATGAGGGCGTTCTCCAGCACCAGGGCCTCGAACTCGCTGCCCACGATGATGGTGTCGAAGGTGTCCACCAGGCTGACCATGGTCTGGGTCTTGAGGTTGTGGCCCCGGCCGGCCTGGAAGTACTGGCTGACCCGGTTTTTCAGTTTTTTGGCCTTGCCCACGTAGATGACGGCGCCGTCCTTGTCGTGCATCAGGTACACGCCCGGCGCCAGGGGCAGGGAATTGGCTTTTTCCAGCAGCTGGTCCTTGGTCATGGCGGTTCCTCCCGATCTTCTGAATAAAGAAAAAGACTGCTTCGTCACCGAAACAGTCTTTCATCCGTCGCGCGTTTACTCGCCGAACTCTCCGGAGCGGACCAGGTCGGCCAGGGCCTCCACGGCCTCCTTCTCGTCAGAGCCGTCGGCAATCAGGGTGATGGTGGTGCCCTTGACAATGCCCAGGGACAGAACACCCAGCAGACTCTTGGCGTTGACCCGGCGTTCATCCTTTTCTACCCAAATGCCGCTCTTGAACTCGTTGGCCTTACGGATGAAATAGGTGGCGGGCCGTGCGTGCAGACCCACTTCGTTGTTGATGGTGACTTCCTGAGTATACATAGACCTATATCTCCTCTTCAATCAATCTGCGTATGGGCGCTCGTGGCGGGGGGATGTAAACTACATGTTAGCAAATTTCTGTTTTTCCGTCAATAGCACATTCTACAAAATTAACCGGTCAATCCGTCTCTCTCCACGCCATTTTGTGGGAAAGTAGACGAATGGCGGAGGGTAACTCCGGGATATTGACACAAATTTCACAGAATGGCGGAGCCCCCGCAGCACTGAAGTATATGCGCCGGCGGGCCGTCTGTTTCCCGGAGGGGGACATTCTTCAACAAAACCGGGGGGAATTTGGAAAAATAGGGCTGGTCAAATAGAGAAAAACGGCGTATAATGGGGCCGTACACAGGCGGCCGTGAGGGCCCCATACCTCCAACGGGCCGCGCCCGGGAAACGCCGCCTGGCAAATGTACCAAAAAGCAACAGGAGGAAGCATACCCATGAGAAAACTGCACAAGCCGGCGGCGCTGCTGCTGGCGCTGGTCGTGGCCCTGGGCCTGACCGTGACCGCCCTGGCGGCGGAGGAGACCGGCTATACGGATGTGGCCGGAACCTGGGCCGAGGAGTACGTGAACCGGGTCTCGGACCTCATCGACGGCCGGACCGAGACCGCCTTCGCCCCCAACGAGAACATCACCCGCGCCGAGCTGGTGACGGCTTTGTACCGCCTGGCCGGCTCCCCGGAGCTCCCCGCCGGCGGCCGGAACCCCTTCGCCGACGTGGCGGAGGACGCCCCCTGCCGGGACGCGGTGATCTGGGCCAGCGGCAAGGGTATTGTCAGCGGGCGGAGCGCCGATACCTTTGACCCAGACGGCAGCGCCGCCCGGCAGGAGATCGCCAAGATCCTCAATCTCTACGCCGCCCAGGCCGTGGGCCGGGAGACCCTGACAAACCGCGTGGACGTGATGAGCGCCTACCCCGACGCCGGCGAGGTATCCGCCTGGGCCGGGGCGTGCATGAACTGGGCTGTGGCCAGCGGCTTCATCACCGGCAGCGCCGGGAAGCTGGACCCCAAGGGCACCGCCACCCGGGCCCAGATCGCCGCCATCCTCTGCCGCTATATGGACGACGCCTCCACCGGCGTGGCCTATACGGACAACCCCCGCAACCAGGACGGCATCGGCGAGAACGAGCTGCTGGTGGTCAGCTTCGGCACCAGCTTCAACGACAACCGGGCGGTCACTGTCGGAGCCGTTGAGGAGGCCATGGAGAAGGCCTTCCCGGACTACGCTGTGCGCCGGGGCTTTACCTCCAACATCATTATTGAGCACGTCTACCGCCGGGACGGCGTGGCCATCGACGACGTGGAGCAGGCCCTGGACCGGGCCAAGGCCAACGGCGTGAAGAACCTGCTGGTCCAGCCCACCCATCTGATGAACGGCTACGAGTACGGCGATCTGGTGGAGGAGCTGAAGAGCCGGGAGAGCGATTTTGAGAGCGTGAGGATCGGCGCGCCCCTGCTGACCACCGACGGCGACTTCGCCAAGGTGGCCGAGGCCATGGTGAAGGCCGTGGACGCCTCCGACGGCAAGACCGCCGTGTGCTACATGGGCCACGGCAGCGCCGCCGACGCCAACAGCATTTATGCCAGGATGCAGAAGGTCCTCACTGACGCGGGCCATGCCAACTATTTTGTGGGCACCGTAGAGGCCGCTCCCACCGCCGAGGACCTGGTCAAGCTGGTGAAGGAGGGGGGCTATGAGAAGGTTGTCCTCCGGCCCATGATGATCGTGGCCGGCGACCACGCCAACAACGACATGGCCGGCGGCGAGGCCGACTCCTGGAAGTCCGTCTTCACCGCCGCCGGGTTCCAGGTGGAATGCCAGCTCAACGGCCTAGGGGAGCTGGAGGAGATCCGGCAGCTGCTGGCGGCCCACGCCGGGGAGGCCAAGCCCCTGGGCGAGACGGGCATCGCCGTGCAGCCCAACCCGGAGAGCGCCAAGCCCGCCGGGGGGGATAAGGCCGAAGCCCCGAGCGCCGCCGGTGCCCTGGCGGACGGCGTCTACGCTGTCACCGTGGACTGCAAGGAGTCCATGTTCAAAATCGACAGCTGTACGCTGACGGTGAAGGACGGCAGGATGACCGCCGCGCTGACCCTGGGCAGCGCCAGCTTCGACAGGATGATGGCCGGAACCGCCGCCCAGGCCAATGTGGACGCCTCCGCCGCCGTAGAGGGCGCGGAGAGCGGCGGCAAGGTCACCTTCATCTTGGAGGTGGAGGCCCTGGACCAGGAGCTCAGCTTCGCGGCCCACAGCGTGAAGAAGGACGCCTGGTATGACCGCCATCTGACTTTCCGGTCCGAAACCGCCGCCGCCCAGTAAGGCGGGGGCTGAGAGAGCGTTTCCCGCACAGCGGTATAGAGCCGGCGCGCCGGGGAGGGTCCGCCCTCCCCGGCCCTATTTTACCCGGTTCTCATGGGAAAAATCCGGCAAACCCCCGCGAAAATTGTAGTTGCATTCCCGTGGAGGCCGTGCTATACTGGCCCTAACCAAAAAGTACATAGTGCGAAGCAGCCGGTGCCGCCTGCCCCATGGGGCGGGGCGGATAATAGGGAAACAGGTGCGAGGCCTGTGCGATTCCGTCACTGTATGCAGCGAGCGCGCCCTCCACGCCGTGAGACGGCAGCCACTGGGGAGACCCGGGAAGGCGGGGGCCCGTGACGACCTGCGAGCCAGGAGACCTGCCGGAGGTGTCGGGCGGCCACAGGCCGCACGGCATCAGAGCGTGCATGACCGCTCGGCGCGGTCGCTGCACGATCCATCTGCTCAGGTACGCGGGGGTCCATGGCGCACCCCCAAAGTCACGGAGTCTTGATTTTGTACCATCCGCCCCGCCTGGGGTGAAATGTGTTGCGGTCATTCTTCGATGGCCGCGATTTTTGTTTGTAAGGAGGACTTTTTTATGCGCAGAACACAATGGTTTGCTTTATTGGCCGCGCTGGCCCTGGCGGCGTCCCTGCTGGCGGGATGCGCCGGCCAGAACAGCCCGGGCCCCTCGCCGGATCCCGCGCCCGCCGCCGGTTCCGGTGAGAAGGATCCTTCCGCCGGAGACCCCGGCCTCCGGTCCCCTGAGCCCAGCCAGCTCCCCGCTCCCGCCCCTTCGGAGGGACAGGAGGCGCCCTCCGAAGACGCGGAAATCCCGCCGGAGCAGCCCGCGTCCGACCCGCCGGAGCCCCCGGAGGAGATCCAGGCCTCCCCCGCGGAGCCGGACCCCGCCCCTGAGCCCGCGCCGGACCCCGCGCCCGAACCGGAACCCGAGGGTGAGAGCGTCATGGCGGGCGATACATACACAATTGCCGTTACGCTGGAGGGCGGCTCGGGCCGGGCCAGCGTGGAATCCCCTGCGAAGCTGCGCTATAGCGAGACCGGAGTGTGCTGGGCCACCATCGTCTGGAGCAGCCCCAACTTCGACTATATGAAGGTGGACGGCCAGCGCTACGATCCCATCAATACGGAGGGCAACTCCACCTTCGAAATCCCTGTCTCCGCCTTTGATACGCCCCTGGAGGTGATTGCCGATACCGTAGCCATGAGCGAGCCCCACGAGGTGGCGTATACGATGACCTTCGTCTACGCGTCCATGGAGGACGCATGAGAGAGGAGACCGTGATGACATACCGGAAATTCTTCCGGGCCCTCCTGCTGGCGGCGCTGCTGCTGTGCGCTTGCGGACAGCAGCAGCCCTCCCAGGCCAGCGATCCGTCCTCCCAGGCCCCCTCCCGGAGCGGGCTGTCCTGGGACGATCTCGCCTGGAGCGGCTGCCTGCAGCTGGACTACGCCCAGATGTTCGCCGTGGACTACGGCCCGGAGAACTTCAAACGGATCACCATCGATCAGGACACCTACCTTGTGGTTCCGGAGGGAGCGGAGGTCCCGGCGGATGTCCCCGACGGCGTGACGGTCCTGTGCCAGCCCGTCCAAAACATCTACTTACAGGCCACCGCCGCCATGGACTGCTTCCGGCAGCTGGACGCCATGGACGCCGTCACCCTCTCCGGCACCCAGGCGGAGGGCTGGTATATCCCGGAGGCCCGCGCCGCCATGGAGGCGGGGCGCATGGTCTACGCCGGGAAGTACAGCGCCCCGGATTATGAGCTGATCAAGACGAGCGGCTGCGGCCTGGCCCTGGAGTCCACCATGATTTATCACAATCCGGAGGTCAAAGAGCAGCTGGAGCGGCTGGGCATCCCGGTGCTGGTGGAGCGCTCCAGCTACGAGAGCCACCCCCTGGGCCGCATGGAGTGGGTGAAGCTCTACGGCGCTCTTTTGAACCGGGAGCTGGAGGCGGAGACCTACTTCCGGCAGCAGCTGGAGCAGCTTGCCCCCATACTGGAGCAGGAGAACACCGGGAAGACGGTGGCCTTCTTCTACATCACCTCCAACGGCGCGGTGAGCGTGCGGAAGAGCGGGGACTACATCGCCAAGGCCATCGATCTGGCCGGGGGCGTATACGCCCTGCGCGGCCTGACGGACGAGGAGAACGCCCTGTCCACCATGAACATCCAGATGGAGACCTTCTACCAGGAGGCCAGGGAGGCGGACGTGCTCATCTACAACAGCGCCATCGACGCCAATCTGGAGACCATCGAGCAGCTGGTGGCCAAGGCCGCCCCCCTGGCGGACTTCAAGGCGGTGCAGAGCGGGGACGTGTGGTGCACCGGCAAGAGCATGTTCCAGGAATCCCAGTCCGTGGGGAGCCTCATTCTGGACATCCACGCTATCCTGACCGGGGAGGATGAGGGCGGGCTGGTCCACCTCCACCGGCTGGTATGAGGGGAGAGGCCGCTATGAAAAACACCGGGCGGTACGCCCTCTGCTTCCTTCTGCTGGCCGGGCTGGTGCTGGCCCTGCTGGTGTGGAACGTCAGCGCCGGCAGCGTGGACTTCGCGCCGGGGGAGATCCTGGCCGCCCTGCTGGCCGGGCCGGATACCGGCATCATCTGGGGCATCCGCCTGCCCCGCGTGCTGGCCGCCGCCATCCTGGGCGGGGCGCTGAGCGTGTCCGGCTTCCTGCTCCAGACCTTTTTCGCCAACCCCATCGCCGGGCCCTTCGTGCTGGGCATCTCCTCGGGGGCCAAGCTGACGGTGTCCCTGGTGATGGTGTTCCTGCTCAGCCGGGGGGTGGTGGTGGGGTCCATGGCCCTGATCGCCGCAGCCTTCGCCGGCTCCATGATCTCCATGGGGTTCATTCTCCTGCTCTCCCGCCGGGTGAAGCAGATGAGCATGCTGGTGGTCAGCGGCGTTATGATCGGCTATATCTGCTCCGCCGTCACCGACTTCGTGGTGACTTTCGCCGACGACTCCAACATCGTCAACCTCCACAACTGGTCTCTGGGCAGCTTCTCCGGCACCAGCTGGGAGAGCGTGGGGCTGATGGCCCTGGTGGTGGGGGCGGCCCTGCTCCTCACCTTCCTGCTGTCCAAGCCCATCGGGGCCTACCAGATGGGGGAGGTCTACGCCCGGAACATGGGGGTGAACATCCGGCGGTTTCGGGTGGAGCTGATTTTGCTCTCCAGCGTCCTCTCCGCCTGCGTCACCGCCTTCGCCGGGCCCATCTCCTTTGTGGGCATCGCCGCCCCCCACCTCATCAAGGCCCTGTTCCGCACGGCGAAGCCCCTGGTGGTGATCCCCGCCTGCTTTCTGGGAGGCGCGGCCTTCTGTCTGGGCTGTGACCTGATCGCCCGTACTGCCTTCGCCCCCAGGGACATGTCCATCAGCTCCGTCACCGCCGTGTTCGGCGCGCCCGTTGTGCTCTACCTCATGGCCTCCCGGCGGAGCGGGAGAGGGGGGAGGGACCAATGAGCGATGTGCGCTTGCGCACGGAGGACCTCTCCGTGGGCTACAACGGCAGGGAGCTGATTCGGGGCATCGCCCTATCCCTGCGTCCGGGGGAGATTATGACCCTCATCGGCCCCAACGGCGCGGGAAAATCCACCATTCTGAAGAGCGTTATCCGGCAGCTGGCGCTGGTACGGGGCACGGTCTGCCTGGACGGCCGGGACATGGCGGGGCTCAGGGAGGGGGACGTGGCCCGGCGCATGAGCGTGGTGATGACCAGCCACATCAGCCCGGAGCTGATGACCTGCTTCGACGTGGCGGCCACCGGCCGCTACCCCTATACCGGGCGGCTGGGCATTCTGACCAGGGAGGACCGGGAGAAGGTGGCGCAGTGTCTGGAGCTGGTCCACGCCGCCGAGCTGGCGGACCAGGACTTCTCCCGCATCAGCGACGGCCAGCGCCAGCGGGTGCTTCTGGCCAGGGCCCTGTGCCAGGAGCCGGAGGTGCTGGTGCTGGACGAGCCCACCAGCTTTCTGGACATCCGGCACAAGCTGGAGCTGCTGGCCATTCTCAAGGACATGGTGCGCCGGCGGCGGCTGGCGGTGCTTATGAGCCTCCACGAGCTGGACCTGGCCCAGAAGATCAGCGACCAGGTGGTCTGCGTTCATGGGGACAAAATCGAGCGGCAGGGGCCCCCGGAGGAGATTTTCACCCCGGACTACATGCGCCAGCTCTACGGCGGAGCGCGGGGCAGCTACAACGCTCTGTTCGGCTCCCTGGAGCTGGAGGCCGTGGCGGGCGCGCCGGAGGTGTTCGTCATCGGCGGCGGCGGGGCGGGCATTCCGGTCTACCGCCGGCTGCAGCGGCAGGGGATCCCCTTTGCCGCCGGGGTTTTGCAGGAGAACGACCTGGATTTCCCGGTAGCGTCGGCCCTGGCGGCGGAGGTGGTGGCGGAGAAGCGCTTCCAGCCCATCGGGGAGGCATCCCTCCGGCGGGCGGCGGCGGTGATGGCGGACTGCCGGCGGGTGCTGTGCCCGCTGACGGAGTTCGGGCCCTTCAACGAGGGAAACCGGCAGCTGCTCCGGCTGGCCGGGGAGGCCGGGACTCTGGAGGAGTGGCCGGCGGGGGAAAATTTCAAAAATCCCGCCGGTATCTCTTGAAATCTCCGGCGGAATGTGGTATGATACTGAACCTGTAGAGTGGAATTACGCGCTTATGCGCTTCCATGATGTTCTGGGAGGTATGTGACTATGACCCTGTTTGTGACGATTCTGCAGCTGCTGTGCGGCCTGGCGGTGATTCTGGCCGTGTTGTTCCAGTCCGGCAAGAGCGCCGGCCTGAGCGGCACCATCGGCGGCGTGGCCGACACCTTCATGGCCAAGGGCAAGGCGAAGACCTTCGACGCCAAGCTGGCCAAGGCCACCAAGTGGATCGGCGCCGTGTTTATTGTGCTGACCCTGGTGCTGAACGTGCTGCACTGATCGCTGAGAAGGATCCGAGGAGAGGCGCCCGCAGGAGCGGACGCCTCTCCTTGTGTTCTCCCCTGGAATTTCCGCCCTTTCTTTTTGGGCCGTTGTATGCTATAATCTTGCCAGATTCTACAGACAGGGAAAGGCGGAACCGCTATGGTCACCGGCGAACTGAAACGCAAAATTGACGCGCTCTGGGAGACCTTCTGGACCGGCGGGCTGACCAACCCGCTGACGGTCATCGAGCAGATCACCTACCTCATGTTCATTCACGATCTGGACAGCCTGGACGACACCAAGGCCAAGGAGGCGGTGATGCTGGATGTTCCCTATACCAGCATCTTCGGTGCGGACCGGCGGCAATATAAGTGGTCCGTGTTCCGGGATCTGTCTGCGGCGGAGATGTTCGACACCGTCCAGAAGGGGGTGTTCCCCTTCCTGAAGACTCTGGGCTCCAGCCCGGAGGGGGCCTACTCGAAGTACATGGACGACGCCATCTTTATGATCCCCACCCCCCAGAAGCTCAGCCAGATTGTGGACCAGATGGACGCCCTCTACGCCTCCGGCCTGGCGGCGCCGGACATCCGGGGGGATGTGTACGAGTATCTGCTCTCCAAGCTCTCCACAGCCGGAACCAACGGCCAGTTCCGCACGCCCCGGCACATCATCCGCATGATGGTGGAGCTCCTGGCCCCCGGTCCGGATGAGATCGTCTGCGACCCCGCCTGCGGCACCAGCGGCTTTCTGGTGGCGGTGGGGGAGTACCTGAAAGAGAAGTACCGGGAGGAGATCTTCTACGATCCCGCCCGGCTGGCCCACTACAACACCAGCATGTTCACCGGCTACGACATGGACCGGACCATGCTGCGCATCGGGGCCATGAACATGATGACCCACGGGGTGGAGGACCCCTCCATCCAGTACAGGGACAGCCTCAGCGACCAGAATGAGGACGCGGACAAATACACCTTATTGCTATTATTGACCAGATTTGTAAAGCTAAGTGGCCAATCCAGTAAAGTCTTGATATACTAAAAGTATTAAAAACGGCGCTGATGCAGGAGTATTTTGAGGGGAAATTTCTGATGGATGAAGAGAAAAACAAAATTGTTGATGATGTTGCTGATATGTACCAATCACATCCACGACTAGTACCAAAGCGACGAGACAGAATATGTAATGATATTCAAGGATACGAGGATACGAGGATACGAGAAAATAAGCATTGCGTCTGAAATTTTTGATTTATATCGGCGCAGTTTAGTTTTCTCGGAGAGTGTGATCCTTGATACAAGTGGGTTTACACCATCACTTTTGAAACTTGCTGGAAATGGCGCGTTGTTGCATAATTTGATGGAATTGTCAGCAATGTAATTTGACAAAATAGCACAAGAAATTGTTTATTTTTTGTCAGATAATGGTTGACAAGGGCTGCTTTTGAGGTGACCTCCATGTCCAACTTCACCCCCTACCAAACCACCCAATTTGCATCCTTCGCCCCCGCCGCTCTGGCGGCGGAGCGGCTCTACGCCATCGATCCCGCCGTCTGCGCTCTGGGCTGCCGACGGGCGGAGGAGCCGGCGGCCCTCCGGCGGGAGCTGGCGGAGGGCATGGCGGCCCAGATCGCCGGGCTGAACCGGAGGGGCTTCGCTGTGCGCCTGCACCTGCGGGAGGTGGAGCGGTTCTCCAGTGCGGAGGCCTATGAGCGGCTGACATACGAGAACGTACTGCAGCTGGAGGAGCTGGCTGCGCTGCTGCCTCCCGCTGCGGAGGACGCGGCGGCGGTGCAGTTTGATACGCTGCTGTACGGCATGGAGCTGGCGCTGCTGGCGGGGCGGAGCTATGCCGGGGCCCGGCGGGATCTCCTGCGGAAGGCCCGGGCCATAGCGGCGGTGGCCCACATCCCGGCCATCGAGAGGAAGCGGGCATTTCTCGACCGTCTGCTCCGCACGGACTACGTGGAGACCGCCGGCGTCGGCCGTCTGGAGGAGATCCGCCGGGAGCTGCGGGATCTCATCAAGTACCTCCCCCCGCGGGAGCGGGCCGTCTACACCGTCGACCTGACGGATGAGGTGGTGTTCTCCCAGTGGCGGGGCGCGGAGCTGGAGAGCGACGATCTGGCGGACTACAGGGAGCGGGTCAACTACTATATCCGCCAGCACCGGAACGAGGAGGTCATCCGCAAGCTCCACGCGAACGCCGGGGCGCGGTAGCCGGCGGTCCGCCCAGCCGTTCGTCACAACAGCCCAAGGGGGCGGTCATCCATTAATGGATGACCGCCCCCTCGTTCGGAGGCTGCGCCGCCTACCAGCGCAGCGCGCACTTGCCGGAAGCGCCCCGGAATTCCCAGCGTAAATAGTACCTGTTTTCTGTATCCAAATTGATTCTGCCCGCAGGGGTCTGCCGGTTCAGCCGCAGTAACAGTTCCTTTTTTGCACCTAAAAGGGTGACCTCTGCATCCCCCTCTGACAGCTGCGCATCGAGGGTAAATTCATATGTTCCGCTTTCAGAAAACCTTCCCATATGCCTGACCCATCCGGTACAGGAGCCCAGGGTCACGCTGTCCGCGTCCCGGCCGGGGCGGAACACAAATATCATGGCGGCGATACTTTTAGTGACGGCAATACTTCGAAGAAATTGCCATATATTCATATCCCAGTCCCCAATCACACAGGCAAATTCAAATTTTCTGAGCCGATTATAGCACAGGAATCTGATCCGGTCAAGGGGCCGGGGCGCGCGCCCGTCTCACAAAAAAGAGCGATCAAATGGGATAGATTATGACGCCTGGGGAAACGTCAGCCGGATCTCCAGCGTATTGCCGCTGATCCGCGCGGACACCCGCCCGCCCATCCGCTCCATCAGCTCCCGCACAATGGAGAGCCCCAGGCCGGCCCCGCCCTTTGCCCGGGCGGGGCTGCTCTGGTAAAAGCGGTCAAACAGACGCTCCGGGTCCGGCCTGGAGCCGGGGAGCAGCACGTTGGAAAAGCGGATCTCCCCCTCCCCGCCGAAGATCGCCAGCCCCCCGCCGCCGTGGCGCAGGGCGTTGGCGATCAGGTTCCGGTACACCCGGCCCAGGGCCTCCGGGTTGGCCCGGACCGCCATATCCTCCCGGTCAAAGCGCAGCTCCGGCTCCACCCCAGCCGCCTCCAGCTGGGGGTAAAACTCCGCCAGCGCCTCCCACAGGGGCGGCAGGGCCGCCATAGGCCCGCACTCCAGCGGCAGGGAGCCGCCCTGCAAGCGGGTGTAGAGGAACAGCTCCTCTAAAAGCCCGTCCAGTTCCTCCAGCCGTTTTTTCACGATGCCCAGATATTCTGCCTGCCGCTCCGGATCCTCCTCCAAAAGCTGCAAATAGCCCATAGCCCCGGCCAGCGGGGTACGGATGTCGTGGGAGATGCAGGCCATGGTGTATTTCAGCTCCTGTTCCCGCTTGGACGTTTCCAAACGAAGCTGCCGCCCCTCCTCCAGCCGCCTGTTCACCGCCTGGCACAGCCGCCGGGGCGCGATACCGGACATTCGCACCGTCAGGCGCAGATTGCTCTCCGCCGGAGTTTCCTCCAGCGTCCGGGCCATCTCCAGCAGCTGGACGCGGTAGGACCACAGGCGTAGCACTGCGATTCCAAGGGCCGCGAGGGTCAGAATCAGGGCGGGCAGCATAAAAATTCCTCCTTAAATATCCCGCTTCTCCATGGCCAGCAGGCTCCCGGCTCCGTAAATGACCGCCCAGGCGACGGTGCAGGTCAGGACCGTCCACACCTGGGTAATGCCGCTCTGCGGCGTATAGACGCCCTTTACCACGGAGGAGAGAAGATATTGCTCCAGGGGCGGCCAGCCCAGGAATTTGCCCAGCGTCCCCACCAGAACGGCGGTCAGCCCGCCCCCGGCCACCAGCGAGAGGATAATGCCCAGGGTGGCGCTCCGGGTCAGCAGAACCAGCGCCAGAGCCATCATGGCAAAGGCCCAGTGGGGCAGCCACATCCAGAAGAGATACCGCAAAATATCGGAAATGGCGTTGGGCGCAGGGCGCATCCCGTACAGATAGGGGGCCAGCAGAATCAGCACGCCTCCCAGAAGGGTAATGATGCCGCTGTAAACTCCGGCGGTCAGCGCCTTGGATAAGACATAGTCGGCCCGGCGGGGCTGGGCGCAGCAGATATTTTTGACAAATCCGCTGGAGAAGTCGTCCTTGACAAAAAGCGTGACGCCCATGCCAACCATCACCAGCAGAAAGCCGCCGCCCAAAGTCTCATAGGCCAGGTCAAGCTGGGTCATATTGCGGATTTCCTCCGACATCCTCTGATCGAGCTCGTCAAGCTCCGCGCCGGAAGCGCCCATCTCGTCCAGCGTCTCCGGGTCGGAGATAACGGCGGTCAGAAAAGATACCATCAAAATCAGCACCGCAGTTACCAGCAGGATGATGTGAAAGTTCCTGCTTTTGAACAGCCGCCGCAAATCCATACGCAGCAGATTAAAATGAAACATGATCCGCACCTCCCATACGCTCCAGAAAATACTCCTCCAGGTCCTGCCGGTGCAGGCCCATCTCCTCCACGGAAATACCCGCCTCAGCGAGAACCCGGCCCACCGCTTTTCCATCCACCATCTCGTGAATGCGGATCTCCCCCTCCGGCCGCATTTCCCAGCGGGTGAGATGGAGCGCCCGCTCCAGCAGGGCCGCCGCCTTCTGCGGCTGCTCCGCGCGCAGGTGCAGGTAGTCGGTGCACTTCTGCGCCAGCTCCCCGGCGGTGATCTGCTCCACCATCCGGCCCTGCTGGATGATGCCGTACCGGGTGGCGATCTTGCTCAGCTCACCCAGAATGTGGGAGCTGACCAGGATGGTCAGGCCCCGCTCCCGGTTCAGCCGCAGCAGGAGCTCCCGCATTTCCCGGATGCCCTCCGGGTCCAGGCCGTTGATAGGTTCGTCCAGCAGCAGCAGGTCCGGCCCGCCCAGCAGGGCCAGCCCCACCCCCAGCCGCTGCTTCATCCCCATGGAGTAGTGGCGCACCGGCTTTTTCTCCCCGGGCGCCAGGCCCACCGTCTCCAGGATCTCCTTCACCTGCCGCTCCGGGCTGTCCAGCCCCAGCAGCGCGGCGTACAGGCGCAGATTCTCCCGGCCGCTCAGGTCGGGGTAGAGCCCCGGCTGCTCGATGAGCGCGCCCACCCGGCGGCGGGCCACCGAGTCCCGGACCGGCTTGCCGAAGATCAGCGCTTCCCCCTGGGTGGGCCGGGCCAGCCCGCAGAGGAGTTTTAATGCAGTGGATTTGCCCGCGCCGTTCTGGCCGATGAAGCCGTAGATGTCCCCCTGCTCCACCCGCAGGTCCAGATGGTCTACCGCCCATTTGTCCCTGTAGCGCTTGGACAGGCCCGTTGTCTGTATGACTGACATAGATAAGCCTCCTTTGTTGTTTGCGGGCTCAGTCTAACAGGCAAGTGCCCAAACATCGCAAAGAAAAGGTAAAGAAAGTGCAAAGTTTACTCGGCCAGCTTAAAGCCGATGCCCCACACGGTCTGGATGTAGCCGTCCGTGCCGCTGGGCCGCAGCTTGGCGCGGATATTGCTGATGTGGACGGTGATGGTCTTGTCCTCCACGGCGTATGCCTCCCGCCAGACCGCTTCGTAGATCTGCTGCTTGGTAAAGACCCGCTTGGGCCGGCCTGCCAGCAGCTCCACAATCTTAAACTCGTGGGCGGTGAGGCCCACCGGCTGGCCGGCGGCGGTCAGCGTCATCTCCTCCGTGTTCAGCACCCAGTCCCGGTAGCGCAGCAGCCCTCCCGCGGGCGCGGCGCTGGCATGGCGGAGCTGCACCAGTATCCGGGCCCACAGCTCCTCCAGCTGGTAGGGCTTGGTGAGGTAGTCGTCCGCCCCCAGGCCCAGCAGCTCCACCTTGTCGGAGAGGGCCGTCCTGGCGGAGAGCACGATGACCGGGGTCCGGCCGGCCCGGCGTATCTCCGCGATCAGCTCGCCGCCGGACAGCCCCGGGAGCATCAGGTCCACCAGCAGCAGATCCATGCCGCCCCCCTGCCAGAGCAGCCGGCCCTCGGTGCCGGAGAAGGCCTGGACGCACTCGCAGCCCTGCCGGCGCAGGTACTGAGCGGTGGAGTTGTTGATGTCGGTATCGTCTTCAATGATCAGAATGCGGGGCATAGGACGGCCTCCTTGGTCGGCAGTCTGGGGAATCCAGCTGCAAAATGAAACGGCCCTCCGGCCGGTACAAGCGGCAAAAAGCGCCGCGCCGCAGGCCGGGATCACAGCTTGCGGCGCGGCGTTGGCTATTGTCTGCCTCCGTAGAACCTTGTCCCCACGCGCTCTCCCTCCGCGATCCGGTACAGATCCTCCGGCCTGGTTCCGTTGGTGATGATCATGTCGCAGCCGGCCTCCATGCACATCCCGGCGGCACGGAGCTTGGTGACCATGCCGCCGGTGCCCAAATCCGAGCCGGCGTCGCCGGCCAGGGCCAGCAGCTCGGGGGTGAGGGCGCGGACCTCGGGGATGAGGGCCGCCTGGGGGTCCCGCCGGGGGTCAGCGGTGTAGAGGCCCTCGATGTCGCTCATCAGGACCAGCAGGTCCGCCCGGGCGTTGACCGCCGCAATGGCACCCAGGGTGTCATTGTCGCCCACGGCGATCTCGGCGATGGCCACGGTGTCGTTCTCGTTGATGACCGGCAGCACCCCCAGCTCCAGCAGCCGGAAGAGGGTGTTCTGGAAGTTCATGCGCCGGTGCTGGTCCTCCACGTCCGCGCCGGTGAGCAGCACCTGGGCCACGGTGTGGTGGTACTCGGAGAACAGCTTGTCGTAGATGTACATCAGCTCGCACTGGCCCACGGCGGCCAGGGCCTGCTTGGTGGGGATGTCGGAGGGCTTGCGGGTCATGTTCAGCTTCCCCACGCCCATGGCGATGGCCCCCGAGGAGACCAGGATCAGCTCGTGGCCCGCGTTTTTCAGGTCGCTCATCACCTTGCACAGCAGCTCCACCCGCCGGATGTTCAGCTTCCCCGTGGCGTGGGTCAGGGTGGAGGTGCCCAGCTTGACGACAATTCTCATGGTGCTTGCTCCTCTCGCGTTTCATTACCGCCAGTATAGCACAGGCGGGGAGCAAGGGCAATCGACAATCCGAAGATTTTATGGTATACTGACGGCACATTTTCCGTTCTTTTGCGTCAGAGAATACCAGAGAGGAGGGGGATTTCCATGGAGGACGTCCAGATCATCGATCTGTACTGGCGGCGGGACGAGGAGGCCATCCGGGCCACGGACGCCAAATACGGCTCCTTCTGCCACCGCCTGGCCATGAACATTCTGCACAGCTTCCAGGACAGCGAGGAGTGTGTCAGCGACACCTATGGCCGCTGCTGGGACACCATGCCGCCCCGGCGGCCGGGGAGCCTGCGGGCCTATCTGGGGACCATCATCCGCAACCTGTCCATCAGCCGCTACCGGGCGGCCCGGGCCCAGAAGCGGTTCGGCGGGGCGGAGGTGCTGCTCAGTGAGCTCCAGGACTGCGTCCCCGCGCCGGAGAACGTCCAGCGCACGGTGGAGGCCGCGGAGCTGGGCGGGCTCATCAGCGGCTGGCTGGAGGGGCTGGACCGGGAGGATCGGGCCCTGTTTCTCCGCCGGTACTGGAACGGGGACCCGGTAAAGGACCTGGCCGGGGAGCTGGGGGTGCGGCCCAACGCCCTGACCAAGCGGCTGCTGCGTCTGCGGGAGGGGCTGCGGGTCCACCTGGAGCGGGAGGGGGTAGCGGTGTGAGGGAGAAGGCGGAGATTTTCTTTGACGCCGTCACCTGCGTCCGAGAGGCGCTGGTGGAGGAGGCCCAGCGCCATGTCTTCCGGCGGCGGAGCCGCCGGCCGCAGTATCTGGCGCTGGCGGCCTGTGCGGCGCTGGCGGTCTGCCTGGGGCTGTTCAGCCTGCTGCCGGCGGGCGGAGGAGGGAACAAGGTCGCCGGCGGCAGCGGCGTGGACGGCAGCAATGCCGCTCCGCCTCCTGCGGCGGCGGACGAGGCCCCCGGGGACCCCCTGCCGGAGCAGTCCCCCTCCGGCGAGCCCTCGCCGGACGCGCCGGAGGCCGCTGTGCTCACCGCTCTGGTGCGGGAGGTCCGCGATACCTGGCTTCTGGTGGAGGCGCTGCCGGACGGGGAGCGCTTCGCTCCCGGCGAACTGCTGGAGGTGGACGCGTCGGGCGCGGCGGAGCTCCCGGCTCTGGAGTGCGGCGACGAGATCGCCGTCCGCTTCACCCGCGCCGTCCAGGAGCCCGGCGCGCCGGTGCGGATCGAGGGCGTGGAGGAGATTGCCCTGCTGGCGGGAGACGGGACGGAATAAAGCAGCGCCCCTGGGACTTGCGTCCCAGGGGCGTTGCAGGCGGTCAGTCCTTCAGGAGGTAGTTCCTGACCAAAATTTGAAGGAGCTCGTCCCGGTCCACCTTGCGGATCAGGGTACGGGCCTGATTATGGTTGGTGATATAGGTCGGGTCCTCGGAGAGGATGTAGCCTACGATCTGATTGATGGGATTGTAGCCCTTTTCCTCCAGCGCCTTGTACACCGTCAGCATAATCCGGTGAATCTCCGCGTCCTGATCGACGACGAAGTCAAATTTGCGGGTATAATCGTCCACTCCTGCACCACCCTTCCAGTCAATTCTTTTCTAGTATACTCGTTTTTCCACAGTCTGTAAAGAGGAAAAACAGAATGTTACAGAGATGTAATATTCGACAAGAGGACAGAAATTTCCATTTCTGTCGACACGTCCGCCTCAAAAGTCCACGCCCTCCCGGTTGGTGGAGGGAATGGAGGCCGTCAGCCGGACAATCCGTCCCTCCCCGTCCCAGCGCACCCCCAGCCAGACCTCCCCCTTGGTGTAGCCCCGGCTCCGGGCGTCCTCCGCAGCGGGCGCATAGCCCCAGGCCCTGAGCACCCGGTCCGCCTCCTCCCGCATGTCTCCCGCGCGGAGGCCGAAGAGGCTGTACCGTCCGCCGGTCAGCCGCAGCCGGGTCACGTGCCAGTTGTCCAGCACGTCGGGCCAGCCTCCCAGCTCCAGCTCCAGACCGTCGCCCTCCAGCAGACAGCAGCAGCGGGCAAAGCCGGGAGTGAGGGCATAGCCAGCCCACATACCCCGGCCCGCCCACATGTCGTCCGGGTTCTCCAATATCTGGCCCAGGAGTACCGGTGCGTCGCAGTGTTCCGCCAGCTCCGCCAGGACCTCCTCCGTGGTCATGCTCTGCGCCCCGCCGCAGGCGCACAGGAGCAGCAGCGCAAGGGTGCAGAAAAGTGTTTTCCTCATGGTTCTCCCTCCTGTAGGCCGTATCTGTATCTCCAGACGCAGGAGCGAAGAAAATGTGCCGCATCATTTACAAAAAAATCTTGCAAACAGGACGCCCTTTTGGTATACTATTCCTAGAAAAAGCAATACCGCTCATATATTTCGCGGGGACGGCGCGAAAGTTTCTACGGGGCCTCCTTCCGGCCCCGCTATGGGTGTTCCAAACCTGCCGGGCGGCGGGTCTGGGGCGCTTTTTCTTTACCCGGAACATGCAATGGAAGGAGCGATGACAATGACGACCATTCTGCGCGCGAACCTCATCCATACCCCGGCACTGGGCCGCCTGGAGACCATCCCTAGGGGGTATCTGGTGCTGGAGGACGGAGTCATCCGGGGCCTGTACGAGGCCCTGCCGGAGGAGTGGGCCGCCTGCCCGGTGACCGACTACGGGGAGGCGCTGCTGATGCCCTCCTTTGCGGACCTGCACCTCCACGCACCCCAGTACCCCATGCTGGGCATGGGCATGGACCTGCCCCTGCTGGATTGGCTGGACACCTACACCTTCCGCACCGAGGCCCGCTTTGCGGACCTGGACTACGCCCGGCGGGTCTACCGGCGGCTGGCCGGGGAGCTGATCGCCTGGGGTACCACCCGGGTGGCCATGTTCTCCTCCCGGCACGCCGACGCCACGCTGGTGCTCATGGAGGAGCTGGAGCGGGCCGGGGTGACGGGGTATGTGGGCAAGGTGAACATGGACCGCAACAGCGGCCCCGCCCAGGAGACCACGGCCCAGTCCGTCGACGAGACCCTGCGCTGGCTGGAGGCCTGCCGGTTTGCCCACGTAAAGCCCATTCTCACCCCACGCTTCACCCCCTCCTGCACCGACGCGCTCATGGCGGAGCTGGGGCGGCTAGCGCAGGAGCGGGACCTGCCGGTCCAGTCCCACCTCTCGGAGAACACCGGGGAGATGGCCTGGGTCAGGGAGCTCCACCCCGACTGCTCCCAGTACTGGGAGACCTACGGCAAATACGGCCTGTGGAAGGCGGGGACCCTCATGGCCCACTGCGTCCACAGCGACGGCCGGGAGCAGGCCGCCATGGCGGAGGCGGGGGTGTGGGCGGTCCACTGCGCGGCCTCCAACGTGAACCTGTGCAGCGGAACCGCCCCGGTGCGGGAGCTGCTGGACCGGGGGGTCCGGGTGGCCCTGGGCAGCGACATCGCCGGCGGGGACCAGCTGTCCATGAGCCGCGCCGTCACCATGGCCATCCGCGCCTCCAAGCAGAAGCAGATGGAGACCGGCGCGCCCTTCCTCACCGTGCCGGAGGCGTACTATCTCGGCTCCACCGCGGGCCACCAGTACTTCGGCGGCGGAGCCGGATTCCAGCCGGGGGACCGGCTCCACGCCATTGTGGTGGATGATGCGGCTCTGCCGGAGCCCGCCCGTGAGCTGTGTCTGTCCGAGCGGTTTGAGCGGGCGGTCTACTTAATGGAGAAGGAGCATATCCGGGCGGTGTACAGCGAGGGCCGGCAGGTAAAGTAAAAAAAGACATGGGCGCGCATTTCCGCCCCATCCGAACAAACTGCCGTCGTTTGTTCGGATGGGGCGTTCCTTTGCGCGCTGGTATGCCCGGCGCTCCCCTCAGGGCTCGCCCTGCCCCGCCTCCCCGACCGCGGGGCGCTCCGCCGCCGGCGGCTCCACATAGGTCCTCTCCCTGGAAAAGCCCTGTCCCCGGACCTCCTTGATCTGGGAGATGGTCAGAAAGGCGTTGGGGTCGACGGATTGGACCAGGGTCTGGGCGGCGTAGAGCTTCCGGGGCGGGATCACGCACAGCACGCCCCGCTGGGGCGTCCTCGTCCGGCCGGTCTCAATGTGGACCATCGTCGTTCCGGCCTGCAGGTCCGTCAGACACCGCTGGCGGATCTCCTCGTACCGGCTGGAGACCACAAAAAGCTGGATCTGAGACTGTCCCAGAAGCATCACGCGGTTGAGCGCGGCCGTCTCCACGATCAGCAGGACGATGCCGTAGAGGATCTGCTCCGGATCGGAAAACAGGGCCTGCGTGCCCATGATGACCATATCCGTCAGGTAGACCGCTGCGGAAACTGGAATATGGGTCCACTTGTGCAGCACAAGATTGACCACGTCCGTCCCGCCCGTGGAGGAGCCCACCCGCATGACCAGCCCCACGGAGATGCCCACCAGAGCGCCCGCCATAAGGGCCGCCAGCAGCGGGTCCGCGGTCAGCCGGCCGATGCCCGGTATCCTCTGGGCCGCGCCCAGAAAGACGGGGTAGAGCAGGGAGCTGGCGACGGTGGCCAGAACAAACCGCCACCCCAGCACGGCCCAGCCCAGAACCAGGGCCAGCAGGTTGATGGCCAGGACAATTACCGCGGTATCCAGCGGGAGCACCCGGGAGAGCGCGACGCCGAGCCCCGTGGCGCCGCCCATGATCGCGCCGTAGGGCAGAACGAACGCGGCCACGGCGAACCCCAGCAGCATATTGCCCGCCAGAATCGCGGCGCAGGCCTCCGCCGTTTTTTTCAGCGGGCCCATTGTACTGCCTCTCTTCATCATCTCACAGGACCTCCACGCTGTCCAGCCCGCCGGCGCAGGCGTCCACCTGCTGCCGGGAGCCCAGGACGCAGACCGCCCCCGCCGCTGTCAGCTCCTCCACGGCGTCCGCCAGGGCCTCCAGATCGCCCGGCACGGTGGAGAGCATCTCCTGCCGGACGCGGCACAGATCCTCGTGGGTGATCCGCCGCCAGTGGCGGGCGTCGGCGGCCTTCCCCTTCATGCGGACCGTCAGGAGCGGATCGGACTCCGCCGCCGCGCCTATGATCATGCCGGTGAGGTCCATTTGCCCCACGCCCCGCAGGAAAGCCCCGGAGGCGCGATAGCAGCCCAGGGTCCGAGCGGCGCTGGGGTCCCGGTAGGAGAAGAACCCCGCGAAGCCGGTGTCGCGCAGGACCGCTCCCGTGCCGTAGGCCCCGCCCTGCACGCGCACGGCGTTCCACAGGTGGGCCAGGGAGAGGGTGCGGCCCAGAACCTTTGCCGCGCCCCGCCCGGCGGCCTGGAAGGCGCCGCCCATGGCCGTAAAGGAGATGCCGGCGGGGATCACGATGCCCTCCCGCCTGGCCCCCCAGGGCCGGACGGCCGCCGCGTCCGGAGGGAGGAACGCGCCCTCCGGCAGGCCGGCGGACAGCATCCGGGCGGCCTGGGGCGCGGCCGCCTCGTTTCCGGCGGTAACGCCGGCCGTCATGCGCGCGCGGCAGAAGATCCGTCCCGCCAGCGCCTGCAGCTCCTCCGCCAGGGCGGGAAAGCGGGCGGGGAAGTCCTGCTCCAGGGCGGTCAGCCACCGGAGGAAGGTGATGCCGCCGGTCTGCTCCTGGACGGCGCCCTCGGCGGTGGAGCAGGCCAGGACCCTGGTCATGGCGGCGTTGTGCCCCGCCATGACCGTCTGCTCGGCCATGGCCGTCCGGTGCTGGCGCAGGCACGCCAGCACCCGGTCCCGGTCGTCCCAGCGCTGCTCCGTCAAAAACGCCGTCAGGAATGACATCGCCTTTTCCAGCTTTGCGTCCAGCACGCTGCACGCGGCGCACAGGAAGGTCCGGCAGCGGTCCGGGCCGCCGCGCCGCCCATAGGCCTCGATGGAAAATTGAATGCCGCCGAAGAGAGAGCGCATCTCCCGGTGGAGGTCCGCCAGCGGGTAGGAGCGGGTGTCCAGAGAGCCGAACAGCCGGGCCAGGAAGGCGGCGCAGGCCAGCTCGTCCGGGGAGAGATCGTCCAGCGCGAAATAGAGGTTTAGATAGGTGATCCCGTTGGTGGGCAGGGAGTGGAGCAGGAGGGCCGTGCCGGCTACGGTCTCCTCCGCCGAGGGCAGCCGCTCCGGCTCCGCCGGCACCTGGTCGAGGCGCAGCCTGGGGATGGCGGCCAGCTGCTCCGCCGTGTCCGGCGCGTCCTGCCACGCGGCGATGTCCGCCTGGTACCGGCGCACGCCGGCGATGTCCCCCTCGCCCCATGCCGACCGGACGGCGCGGAGGCGGGCCTCCTCCCGGTCCTGGCGCTCCTGCCCGGCGGTGCGGGAGGGGTGCATCAGCACCCGGCAGCGGTGGGAATTCTGCAGCAGGACCTGCTCCAGCAGGCGTTCAAAATACCCCTCCCCGCACTTGCGGCGCAGATCGTCGAAGAGGCTTCCCACGCTGAGATTCGCCCCCGGCTCGCCGCCGTAGAGCCAGCTCTCCAGCACCTGGAAGCCCAGAATCAGGCCCTGGGGCATCCGGTCGTAGTCGCGCTGCCGGGCCTCAAACTCCAAGTTGTCCAGCACGGCGAGAATCCGCCGCCGGTCCAGGCCCTCCCGGGCCAGCCGCTCCAGCTCTGACCGGAGGGCGGCGGACACCTCGCCGGCTCTGCTCCCGTCGATGTTCCGGGCTTCCAGCGTGACCCAGGGCTGCTGTATGCCGTCGTGGAGCTCCAGCCGGACATCCTGGGCCAGGCCGCTCTCCAGAAGCAGCCGCTTCAGGGGGGCCTGGTTGTCCCCGCAGAGCACGTCCGCCAGTGCGCGCAGCGCCGTCAGCGTCTCCCGGTCCCGGTAGGTACAGGCGACGAAGCCGTCCGCCAGCCTGGACCGCCCCTCCAGGCTCTCCTGGGGGGAGAGCTCGTAGCAGATGACGGACTCGCCCCCGTCGACAGACCGCTGGAGCGGGATTGCCCCCGGCCCGGGGCGGCGCTCATAGCCGGAGAGGAACTCGCCGTCCAGGATGCGGAGAACGGCCTCGATGTCCAGGCGGCCATCCAGGAATATGTAGGAATTGGAGGGGTGATAGAGACGGCTGTGGGCGGCGGTGAACTGCTCGTAGGTCAGCTCCGGGATATGCTCCGGGTCGCCGCCGGCGACGAAGCGGTAGCAGGTGTCCGGGAACAGGAGGCGGTTCAGCTCGCGCTCCATAAGGGCGTCCGGCGAGGAAAAGGTCCCCTTCATCTCATTGAACACCACGCCCTTGCAGGAGAGGCCGCCGTCCTCGCCGAGCTCGTAGTGCCAGCCCTCCTGGCCGAAAATTTCCGGCCTGTCGTAGATCTGCGGATGCAGGACAGCGTCCATGTAGACCCGCAGGAGGTTGATAAAATCCTGGTCGTTCCGGCTGGACACGGGATAGAAGGTTCTGTCCGGGAAGGTCATGGCGTTGAGAAAGGTGTTGAGGGAGCTCTTCATCAGCTCCACAAAGGGCTCCTTCACCGGATACCGCGCCGAGCCGCAGAGTACGGAGTGCTCCAGAATGTGGAATACTCCGGTGTCGTCCCAGGGCTGGGTCTGGAAGGCGATGCCGAAGGTCTTGTTCTCCTCCGCCCGCTCCAGCCACACCAGACGCGCGCCGGACGTCCGGTGCTCCATCTGCCAGAGAGCCGCCTCCAGCTCGTCCACTCTCTGACAGGACAGGACGGCAAAGTTGTGAAGAATGCTGTTTGGTTCCATAATGGCCCTCCTCATTATGATAGAATAATAAAAAATCGGGTTTCCGCCGGGTTTACTTTCACCATTATATCAGTTTTTTCCGCCGCCGCAAGGCGGTTTGCTTATTCTGTCCATTTCCCTGCTGATTTGTCCCCCGCCGCCGTCTATGTGGTTTCTTCGCCCGGCCGTCCCGTTCCGGTGGTACAAAATAAACCGTTTCCGGGGCGGAATAGGCAGACGGTCTTGATTTTGCTCCAAAAAACTGTATGGTGAAAGCAGACAACCACAAAAAACACCGGGAGGAATGGGGCGTATGTACGATTTGCTCATTATCGGCAGCGGGCCGGCCGGCGTTTCCGCCGCGCTGAGCGCGAAGGCGCGCAATTTGGATTTTCTATGGTTCGGCTCCAGGTCGCTCAGCGGCAAAATTGAAAAGGCGGAGCGCATTATGAACTACCCCGGCCTTCCGGCGGTGTCCGGCGGGGAGATGCGCGACGCCTTTCTGCGCCAGATCGACGGCCTGGGGATCGCCGTCCTGGAGGAGCGGGTGAACAGCATCTACGACATGGGCGGGTACTACGCCGCCCTGGTCAACGAGAAGATGTACGAGGGGAGAGCTGTGATCCTGGCCACCGGCGTGTCCGGCAGCCGGGAGATTCCCGGCGAGAGCCGGCTGCTGGGCCGGGGCGTCAGCTACTGCGCCACCTGTGACGGGGCGCTGTACCGGGGGAAGCGGATCGCGGTGGTCTGCACGGACCCGTCGCTGGAGGAGGAGGTCGTGTTTCTGGCGGAGCTGGCTGCGGAGGTGCTCCTCTTCGCCGGCTACAAGGGCTGCGGCGCCCGCCGGGAGAATGTGCGCCGCATGGAGGGCTATCCCACGGAGATTCTGGGGGAGGACCGGGTGGCGGGCGTCGTCTGCGGCGGCGAGACGGCGGCGGTGGACGGCGTATTCTGCCTGCGCTCCTGCGTGGCGCCGGCGGCTCTTCTGCCGGGACTGGCGGCGGAGGGGGGGCACATCCAGGTGGACCGGCAGCAGCGGACCAACCTGCCTGGCTGCTTTGCCGCCGGGGACTGCACGGGGCGGCCCTACCAGTACGTCAAGGCCGCCGGCGAGGGCAACGTGGCCCTGCACAGCGCGTGGGACTATCTGAAGGCCGCGGGCCCGACATCCAAATAGGGGAGGAACGACATGAAATCAAAGGTATTGCAGGTCAAGGACTACCGGGAGATAGACGTGAGGCCGCTGCTGACGCCCTTTGCGCCGGACGGGGAGGCGCTGGAGACGGAGCTGCGCCGTCTGACCAACCCGTATATCCGCTGGGAGGAGGGCAGGACGGCCGCCTCCGGGGATCAGGTGGTGTGCCGCCTTGTATCGGACTGTCCCCGGTTTCACAGGGAGAAGGTCCGTTTTGTGGCCGGGAGCGGGATGTTTCACCGGGAGCTGGAGGCGCTCGCCGCCGGCATGAGCGTGGGGGAGACCGGGGAGCTGGACCTGCCGGAGGGCAGGGTGTCCCTCACCCTGACGGGCGTGATGAACCGCGTGGTCCCCGCGCCCAGCGACGAGATGGTGGAGAAGCTGGGGCTGGAGGGTGTGCGCACCGTGGCGGATTACCGGGCCTATCTGCTGGCCCAGCAGAAGGAGGCCGCTTTCCAGCAGAACCTCTATGAGCCGCTGCGCCGGCTCACGCGGGACGTCATCAGCGGCTCCGAATTCGTTTTGTGCCGGGAGGACTGGGCCGCGGTGGTGAACCGGGAGCTGGACCGGTGCCGGACGCTGTGCCGCCAGGAGGGAATGGTTCTGGAGGAGATGACCGCCCAGCAGTTCCGGGGCCGCATTCCCGTGGAGAGCTACCACGAGCTGGTGGCCATGACCCAGTTTGAGAGCTGGGACAGGCTGTGCCGGTACCTGCTGGGCCGCTGGTATGCCCAGGAGGACGGCTTCCAGCCCGGGGAGGCGGCGTATGAGGCGTTCATCGCGGACTACACCAAAACCTGGCATGTGTCCGAGGAAAACGCCCGGGCGGCCAACACCTACGAGAACTTTATCTTCGATGAATACGCCGGGCACGCCTGTACGGTGCTGACGGCGTACATCAAAGAATTTTATTAAAGGAGGATGCCACCATGGCGATTCAAACGGCGGACAAGACCAATTTCAAGGACCTGATCGGGGAGGACTTCGTGATTGCCGACTTTTACGGCACGACCTGCGTCCCCTGCAAGCTGTTCTCCAAGATTCTGGAGGATATTGAGGCGGAAATCCCCTTCCTGAACATCGTCAAGCTCAACACCACCGAGAATCCCGAGATCGCGGCGGAGTACCAGATCACCGCCGTGCCCACCATCCATTTCTACAAGGACGGGGAGCTGGTGGCCAGCCACGTGGGCGTCATGCAGCCCCAGGCGGTGAAGGATGTGATCGCCCAATATATGTATGCGTAAACCGGGACAAAATAGGCGCTCTTTCGGACAAGATTGACAGGGCCGCTTTTCCGGCGTTTTCCTGTATGCTACAATCAATCCATTCCAAATCACAAGGAGGTCTTTATCCCATGAAGAACACCGCGAAACGTACCCTCTGCGCTCTGCTGGCACTGATGCTCACCCTCAGCCTTGCCGCCTGCGGCGGTGCGAAGACCGTTGACCCCCAGACCTGTACATACGATGAGATGGTCGCCTATCTCACCGCCAAGGGCTATATCGCCAAGGACGCCGCGCCGGTGGATATGCTGACCACGGCGGGCTACGTCACCGACAACACCGGCGGGGACATGCCCTTCGTGCCCTTCGCCGACAAGGCCCAGGACTACGACGGGCTGTGGCTGATGTGGTGGGATTCCGCTGCGCCCTCCGAGGCCTACGCCTCCTGCTTCCAGAATATCGCCATGAACGGCGGAGTGATCGTCTACATGGGCGGCGCGGCCGTACTGCCCACGGCCGCCTGCAGCGGCAATTTCGCCGTGGCCTTTGCCGAGGGCTACGCCCAGAAGGACGCCGTCCTGGCGGACTTCAGCGCTCTGGCCGGCAAATAACACACGCCCTGCCCCGCTTTATTCCGGTTCAATAAAGCGGGGCCTTTTGTCTATTCACCGCAAAGGAGGAAGAAAATGGATTCCAGTGCGATTTTCCGAAAGAAATACGGCAGCTTCCGGCGGTTTTTCCTCATGCTGGGCAAGGCGCGCCTGCCCTACCTGTGGATCGCCGCCTACCTGGCCGCCAGCGTCGTCATTGCCAACGTGGGCGTCAGCTCCACGGAATACAGCGCCGCCCTTTTTGCCGGAAACGTGGGCCTGACGGCGGTGGTGCTGCCCTATCTGTTCTACCAGCTTCTCAGCCTGGTGCTCGGCTCCGTCAGCGGACTGCTGGCCAATCTCTGCGAGGCCCGCATGGACCGGAACCTGCGGCGGATGGTCTGGTGCAAAACGGTGCGCCTGCCCCTGCGGTTCTACGAGACCAACAACCCCAAGGAGCTGCTCAGCCGGATCACCACCGATATTTCCAGCATCAGCGGCCTTGTCATGCGGGTGTTTCTGGCCGTGCTGACCACCGCCTACTCCAGCTTTGTGATCCTGCGGAAGATCTCCAGCTATGACGGGGCCCTGATGTGGTCCCTGGTAGCGATTTTGCCGGTGAACATCCTCATCAGCTTCATCATGGGCCGCCTGAAGTTCGGTGTGCAGGACCTCATCAACCGCCGCAACGCCCAGCTGACCGCCGCCATCGCGGAGCGCACCAACAACCTCATGCTCATCAAGTCCATGGGCGCCGAGGAGAAGGAGGCCGCCGTCGGGGAGGGGCACATGCGGGCCAGCTACAGGGCCGCCGGGATGAATATCTGGATCACGGGCCTGTCCCTGCCCATCAGCGCCATCGCCACGGCCCTGCAGACCGTGGTCATCATCCTTGTGGGGCGCGGCTTTTACGCCTCCGGGGCGCTGGAGCTCACCCAGTGGATCGCCTACTATGGATTTGCCGTCCAGCTGACCAACATCCTGGGCGCCTACTGCGGATACTGGACCACCTTCAAGCAGGTCCAGGGCTCGGTGGACCGGGTGACCGAGATCATGGACGAGCGCTCAGAGGATCTGGATACAGGGGAGGTCATGGGCTCCCCCGCCGGCGGCATCCGCTTTGAGAAGGTGGACTTCTCCTTCGGCGGCACACCCCTGTTCCAGGGGTTGGATCTGGACATCCCTGCCGGGCGGATCACCGCGGTTGTCGGCCCCTCCGGCTCCGGCAAGACCACGCTTCTGAACCTGATCGACCGGCTCTACCCCCTGGCCGGCGGCAGGATCCTGGTGGGCGGGCGGGACGCCGCGGACTACTCCCTGGCCAGCTTCCGCCGGGCTTTGGGGTATGTGACCCAGGAGAGCGTCATGTACGCCGGGACCATTCGGAGCAATCTCCTGCACGGCCTGGACCGGACGCCCTCGGAGGAGGAGCTGGACGAGGCCTGCGCCGCTGTGGGCATTCTGGACTACGTCCGCCGCCAGCCCCTGGGGTACGACGCGCCGGTGGGCGAGAGCGGCGCCAGCCTCTCCGGCGGCCAGCGCCAGCGCTTCTCCGTGGCCAGGGCCCTGCTGAAGAGGCCGGACTGCCTGCTGCTGGACGAAGCCACCGCCGCCATGGACATCGACGGCAAGGCCGGCGTCTGGGCCAGCATCCGCACCGCCATGGCGGGCAGGACGGTGGTGTACGTGGCCCACGACGCCCAGACCATCGCCAACGCGGACTATGTGGTCGTCCTGCGGGACGGGCGGGTGGAGGCCGCCGGGGAGCGGGAGCACATCCTCTCCACCAACCTCTACTGCCGGGAAATGATGGAAAACGGGGAGGAGGAGAACTGACATGAAGCGAAGCGGTCAAACGGAAGGGCGCGCAAGGGAGAAGTTCTCCTTCCGCTCCTACATCAGCTTTTACACACGCTTTCCCATCCCCTGGTGGCTGTTTCTGATCTCTCTGCTCCTCGGCCTGGTGAATACGGAGGTGGTGCTGGCCGCCTCCAAGTACGTCATCCAGATCAACAAGGGCGAGCTGTACAACGGCGTCATCATCGGCTATGCCCTGATGACGGTGCTGACCTCCGCCATCTCCATGGGGATCAATATCTGCGACGAGTACGGCACCCAGAAGGTGACGTACCGGGCCAGAAAGCTGCTCTGGCGCAAGATCCTCCACCTGCCCATGGGGGAGGTGGAGCGCCGGCAGCCCTCCTCCTTGATCTCCGGCGTTGTCAACGACATCACTCAGGCCAGCCAGGTGATCCACACCATCTTCGCCACCGTATCCTCCGTCTACGGCTTCGCCCGCTGCTGCGTGGAGATGGCGAAGTTCAACGCCAGGCTCTCCGCCTACATGCTGCTGCTGGTCCCGCTGGCCGTGGGCGTGTTCGCCCTGGTGGGCCGCCTGCAGTACCAGATGATGCTCCGGCGGTATGAGAGCCTGAACACCATGACAGAGTTCTTCTCCGAACACATCTCCGCCGTGAAGCACGTCAAGGCCCAGGCCATGGAGGAGCTGGAGATGGAGGAGGGCCTGCGGGCCATCGACGAGCGGTACAAGGCGGACCTGTACTACGCCTTCATGGAGGTCCTGCAGGTACTCTCCAACACCCTGTATACCACCATCGGCAGCGTCGCCATCGCCATCTTCGGCTCCGACATGATCCGTAAGGGGCAGATGCCGGATACGGGAATCAACGATTTTACCACCTACAAGGGGAAGGTGGACCAGTACCAGGCGGAGATCCTGACCCACTACCAGAGCCTCAAGGGCACCCAGGGCGCCATGCAGTACGTGGGCGTCCTGCTGGGCGGCCCGGAGGAGGACCCGGAGGCCGGCTTCGAGCTGCCGGAGAACCAGGGGAATGCGGACATCGTGCTGGAGCGGGTCAGCTTCGGGTACATTCCCCAGCAGCCGGTGCTCCACGACCTGAGCCTCACCATCCCCGCCGGGAAGGTCACCGCCATCATCGGCAGCAACGGCTCCGGCAAGTCCACCCTGCTCAAGCTGCTCCAGGGCATCTATCAGCCGGACAGCGGGCGCATCCGTCTGGGCGCCGCCGCCGCGGACGAGGTGAAGCCCGCCCGGCTGCGCCGGCAGTTCGGCTATATTTTGCAGCACAATCCCTTGTTTTCCGGCTCCATACGTGATAACATCACCTACGGAGTGTCCGGCACGGTGGAGGATGAGGCGGTGTTTCAGGCGGCCCGGCTGGCCGACGCGGACGGCTTCATCCGGGAGCTGCCCCAGGGCTACGACACGGATGTGGGCGTGGGCGGGTCCCTGCTCTCCGGCGGGCAGCGCCAGCGGGTGGCCATCGCCCGGACGCTGCTGACGGATCCGCGCTATCTCCTCATGGACGAAGCGGGGGCCAGCCTGGACCACAAGAGCGACATGACCATCTTCCGCACGGTCCGTGAGCACATGAAGGGCCGGACCGTGGTGGTGGTGGCCCACGACATGCGCTCTGTAATGGACGCGGACTACATCATTGTGCTGGCCTGCGGCTCTCTGGAGGCCGCCGGTACCCACGACGAGCTGCTGAGGACCAGCCCGACATACCGCAACTATCTGGAGCTCCAGGGCTGCGCCCTGGCGGGAGAGGAGGCAGTACGATGAAGCGCTTTACGATCCTCTTTTCCACCCTGCTGATTTTGGGCTTCGCGGGGGTGATGGTCTACGTGGGGATGCTGCCGGAATTTGTCCCGCCTGCGGGACTGGCGGGCGAGGGGGAGGACCCCGATGCCCCCATCTGGGATATGACCATGGATGAGCTCCTGGCGGAGTTGGAGGGGCAGGGCCTCATAGAGACAACCAACCTGATCACCCTGGCGGCGGACGGCATAAGCACCGTCGCTGTGAAGGTCACCAACGGCGCGGAGATCTTCTGGTGGGATCTGGAGAACCTGAAAGAGGACAGCATGGAGTACGAGGCATACAAGCAGATGAAGGAGGAGGGCGTCATTGACTTCTATGGCGCAGGGAGGACTATCATGCCCTTCACCGCCAACGGGCCCTTTGGGCTGATGACGGCCTATTGCGAGAGCGATGCGGGCGCCCTGGAGAAGGGCTTCAAGGCTCTGGGGCAGGGCGGCGGCGCACCGGCGGACGACCCCAATGCGCCGGTGTGGAGCATGGACATGGCCGATATGATGGATTACCTGGAGGAGAAGGGGTTCTGGAACCGGGATGAAATGCTGCCCCTCTCCGGTGGCGTTGCCACGGAGGCCTATGTCTGCAACAATGTGGAGCTCTACTGGTGGGACGTGGATAACCTGGAGGAGGGCAGCAACGAGGAGGCCGCCTATCAGGAGGTCCTGGCGGGTGAGCCCATCAACCTTTACCAGCAAGGACAGCACTATATGGCCGTGACGAAAAATGGCCCCTTCGCCATTTTTGCTGCCTATTATACCGGCGATGTTACCGAATTGCTGGACGCTTTCTCCGCTTTCGGCTGGGAGTAACGCGAGAGGAGGGACGAGCTATGACGGCAATAAAGGTTCTGCAGGTGGACAGCGACCAGCAGCTATGTGCGGAATTGGTGGTCATGCTCCATATGTTTCAGTACTTCCGGGTGGTGGGGAACGTGCAAACCGCGGAGGAAGCCATTGCGTACGTCCAGTCCAACGAGGTGGATGTTATCTTTGCCAACCACCAGCCCGCCGACCCCCGCGTTACCAGCGGCGGGGAGCATCTGGCCGCCGTCCTGGGGCAGAGCCATCCCCATATCCAGGTGGTGATCTATTCCAATACGGTGGAATGGGCATACAACGCCTACCGGTGCCAGTGCGCCGGGTATCTGCTGGTTCCCTTTGATCCTCTGGCGCTCCAGTCGCTGGTCAACCGGCTGCGCTATGTGTTCGACCTCCAGCAGGCGAAGCGGGAGGTGTCTAACCGCAGCATCATGATCAAGACCCGCAGCGGTTATCAGTTGACCCGGCTCAGCGATATTCTCTTCATTGAACGCAGTAACCGGAAGAACCGCATCGTCGCCACCGACGGGCAGGAGATCGCCCTGCTGGGGTACACCATGAATCAACTGGAGGAGATGCTGGAGGGCTGCGGATTCTACCGCTGTTATCAATCCTTCATCGTCAATCTGTCCCAGGTGGCCGCCGTCCGGGCGGACAACGAGGCCAAAAATTACGGGATACGGTTCAAGGGCTACGAGGGGGAGATTCTGCTCAGCCGGGAGAAGTATGCGGAGCTGGTGGCGCTTCTGAAGGGGCGGTATGCGGGAATCAACATCTAGGGAGCCGCCGGAGCGGCGCTCCCCGCGTCTCATTCTGTAAACCGGGAGGGAAGCTGCGCACAACTGCGCAGCTTCCCTCCGCGGCTATTGGGGCGCGCCGGCCGCCGGCTGTTCCCGGATATTCTCCCGATGTCTTGACTTATGTGCTAAAAGGGATATAATGACAGGCGAACCTGAAATCGGAGGATATTTCCGTGGAAAGCAACCAAACCTGTTTCCGCCGGGGCGTCCGGGATGGGATGCCCATCGCCCTGGGGTACTTCGCCGTGGCCTTCACTCTGGGCATCGCCGCCCGGAACGCCGGCTTCAGCGCTCTCCAGGCTATGGTGGAGAGCCTGACCAACAACGCCTCCGCCGGGGAGTACGCGGTGTTCTCCCTGGTGAGCGCCGGGGCGGGGTACTGGGAGGTGGCGGTGATGACCCTGGTGGCCAACGCCCGCTACCTGCTGATGAGCTGCGCCCTCAGTCAGAAGCTGGCCCCGGACACGCCCCTGGTCCACCGGATGCTGGTGGCCTACGATGTGACGGACGAGATTTTCGGCGTGTCCATCGCCTTCCCCGGCCGGCTGAACCCCTGGTACACCTACGGGGCGGTGTCCGTGGCCCTCCCCGGCTGGGGGCTGGGCACCTTCTTCGGCGTCGCCGCCGGCAGCGCTCTGCCGGCCCGTCTGGTGAGCGCGCTGAGCGTGGGGCTGTACGGCATGTTCCTGGCCATCATCGTGCCCCCGGCCCGGAAGAGCCGGGTGATCCTGGCCCTGGTGCTCGTCAGCTTCGCCGCCAGCTTTCTGGCGGGGCGCTGGGCCCTGGCGGTGCCGCCGGGGGTCAGGACCATCGCGCTCACCGTGGTCATCTCCCTGGCGGCGGCCGTCCTCTTCCCGGTGGACCCTGCGGAGACGGAGGAGGCGGCGCCATGAAGAACATCTGGCTGTACATCCTCATCTCCGCCGGGGTCTCCTACCTCATCCGGGTCACCCCCCTGGCGCTCATCCGCCGGGAGATCACCAACCGGACCCTGCGGTCCTTCCTCTACTACGTCCCCTACGTGACACTGGCGGTGATGACCTTCCCCGCCATTGTGGAGGCCACCCAGAGCCCTCTGGCGGGGGCCCTCCTGGCCTGGCGGGGCGGGAGTCTGTTCGCCGTGGCGGTGGTTTGCTGCGGGGTGGTGTTTCTGGTGGAGCTGGCGGTGTGAGCCGCCGGCGGCAAAGAAAGGAGTAAGGCCATGCATCCAGCACTCATTATCATTGACATGCAGAACGGATTTCTGAACCCGGAGTCCCCCCTCTGCATCAAGGGGGCCAGGGCCACGGTGCCCGCCTGCGCGCGGATGATCGCCGCCTGCCGGCGGGCGAAATGGCCGGTGGTATTCGTCAACCGGGCCTACCGGGCCGACGGCAGCGACGTGGAAAAAACCCGCCTCCAGGTGTGGGAGCAGGGGGGGAAGCCCCTGACGCCGGGGAGCACGGGGCCGATCTCCGTGGAGAATCCGCCGGAGTTCGGGCGTTGCGGGACGGATTACGAGATCATCAAGCCCCGGTACTCCGCCTTTTTCCACACCGGGCTGGACCTGCTGCTGCGGCGGCTGGGGGTGGACACGGTGCTGCTCACCGGCACCACCACTCCCAACTGCATCCGCACCACCTGCTACGACGCCATCTCTCTGGACTACCGGGCGGTGGTGCTGGAGGACTGCTGCTCCTCCAACACCCCGGAGATTCAGCGCGCCAACATGCTGGACATGGCCAACGTGGGGGCCGCCGTCTGCTCCTCGGACCGGTTCTGGGGCGAGCTGGCCGCCGGGGAGCTGACCATCCGTACCGCGGAGCCGGAGGATCTGGACCGCATCGCCGCCATTGAGGCGGCCTGCTTTCCGCCGGAGAAGGCCGCCAGCCGGGAGACCATCCGGGCGCGCATCGCCGCCTATCCCGGCCACATCCTCCTGGGGGAGGCGGGGGGCGTGACGGTGGGCTACGCCATGGGGGCGGTGATCGACGCCCCCGCCATCACCGACGACATGTTCGCCTCCCCCGCCTGCCACCGGCCGGATGGCGCCGTGCAGTCCGTGTTCAGCCTGGCGGTCCACCCGGACCTCCAGGGGCGGGGCTATGGCCGGGCCCTGCTGGACGCCCTCATCGCCCAGGCCCGGCGGGAGGGCCGCAGGGCCGTCGTTCTCACCTGCCTGGCCCGGCGGCTGGATTACTACGCCAGCTTCGGCTTTGCCAGCCAGGGCGTCTCCGCCTCCGTCCACGGCGGGGACGTGTGGTACGATATGACGCTGGCGCTGTAAAGCGGCGGGAAGCATTCGCTTCCCGCCGCTCCGGCATAAAAGGAGTTCTTATAAAGCCGCCGCAGCGCCAATAGACGTTCTGTCTGATCCTCTTTCAAGAAAAAGGCTGTTCGCCGGCCCTGCCCGGCAGCCCCACCCGCTCCTGCAGGATGACCCGCCCGAAGCAGACCATGGTCCGGCCGCTGCTGCGGGGGAGAACCACGTCGGCGTCGGAGCGGAGACGGTTGAGGGAGAAGAGGTAAACAATGCCCAGGCGGTCCCGGAGGTACTGCTTGCAGAGCATTTCGCCGTCCACGCAGAAGATGCCCACATCCCCGTTGGACAGGGGGTCCCGGTTGACGTAGACGGTGGAACCGTCCAGGATGAAGGGCTCCATGGAGTCCCCCTGGATGCGCACGGCGAACTCCGCCCCCTGGGGCACCTGGCCGGTGACGTCGATATAGTCGAAGTCCTCGCCGAACACCGGGGCGGCGTAGCCCGCCGCCGCGGGGCTGCGGTAGAGGGGGATCTGCCGCAGGTCCTGCTCCGGGGTCTCCGCCTCCAGCTCCTCCTGGCAGGCCGCCAGGGAGTCGGCCACCGCTCTGAGGGCCTGGCGGCCCGGCACCCGCAGGGCCCGGTACCGCCGCACCAGCCGCTCCTCCTCCGCCGACAGCGTCAGCTGCCGGCTCTCGAAGTCGTCCTGGTAGAGGTAGTTGGGCTCCACCTGCAAGACGTGGAACAGCCGCAGCAGCACGTCCTCCCGCATGGCGTTCAGTCCCGTCTCGTAGTTGCTGACAGCGGAGACGCTGATCCCCAGGGCCTTGGCCAGTTCCCCCTGGCTGATGCCCAGCTCCTTGCGGCGGTCCCGCAGTCTCTGTCCAAAGCTCATGGCGTGCGCCTCCCCTACCCAATAATTACAGTATAACTGTATACTAAAAAATAATTTCTGAAATCTTGAAATTCACTGTTGACATTAAAGAATATATGTGCTAGTATATGCCATGAAAGGAACGATTGTTCCTAAATATGGGGACCGGCGGCGGGCCGGGAAAGGAGATGGGGGGAGCGAAGGGCCGGGAATAGGAGGAGAGACAATCTGTGGTGGACATGCCTGTCCGGTCCGGCGAGGGCTGCGGGCCGGGCGCGGCCGAACCGGGGCCTGCTCCCAAAAGCAGAAGACGCCGTGCCAACGGCACGGCGTCTTCTGCTTTGGTGGGAGCGGGTGGATTCGAACCACCGAAGTCGTCGACAACAGATTTACAGTCTGCCCCCTTTGGCCACTCGGGAACGCTCCCATGTAGGTACCACCAAAAGGTCTCCCATAATTGCATTGCTTGTGGGGAAAAAGCTGGAGCTGGTAGACGGACTCGAACCCCCGACCTGCTGATTACAAATCAGCTGCTCTACCAACTGAGCTATACCAGCATGTCTCAGCAACGTGTTGTATATTACCAGACTTCTCCCAATTTGTCAAGCATGATTTTTACATAGGGAGGAAAAATTTTTTGAAAGCTGTACATAGGACGAATCCGGACCCCCAGCGGCGGGCGCCGGCGGGCGTGTGCGCCCGGTGCGGCGGGGAGCTGTACCCCGGCGAGGCGTGCTGGCGGCTGTGGGGGGCGCTGCTGTGCGAGAGGTGCGCGGGAAGGCGGGCGCTGGAGGAGCTGGCCCCCTTCCGGCTGAAGGCGGGGGAGGCGGGACGATGACGCTGCTGCGCATGGCCGCCGGCTACCGGCAGAGCGCGGAGCTGATCCGGCTGCGGATCGCCGCCCTGCGGGAGCTGGCCAGGGGGGCGGAGCCGGAGGAGCAGCTCCGGCTGGAGCGGAGAATCCGGGATCTGCGCACCCTCCACAGGGAGACCACGGAGACAGCCCGGACGCTGGAGCGCTACTATGATAGGAGGCGGGGCACGGATGGCCGGCGCGCGTAACAGAGTTCAGCCGGCGATTGTACGCCGGGACAACGAATTCATGGGGGACCTGGCCGCCTGGGAGCGGGAGAACGGGGAGGACAACAGCGAGCAGCTCGAGCGCCTGCGCCGGAACCTGCGGCGGGTGCGCTCCGCGGAGCTCACCGGGCGGCAGGCGGAGATGATCCATCTCTACTACGACCTGGGCCTGAGCATGCCCCAGATCGCCGCCCGCCTGGGGATCACCAAGTCCACCGTCTCCCGGACCCTGGCCCGGGGGAGAGAACGGCTGAAAAGGTACTTGCAATACAGCCTGTGATCTGGTACACTTACTCTTGCGGGCCGGATCGTCCGCAGGAGGAGGACATCTGCCATATGAAAACTGCCATGAAGAGCGGCTGGGGCAGGATCGCCATGGCCGTGACGGGGGCTTTGATCTACGCGCTGGGGGTCAATCTGTTCGTGGTGCCCCTGGGGCTGTTCACCGGGGGGCTGATGGGGCTGTGCCAGCTGCTGCGCTCGCTGGTGCTGATGGTCCTGGGCGTCAAGACCATGACCTTCGACTTCGCGGGGGTCATCCTGCTGGCCTTCAACGTTCCCCTGCTGATTCTGGCCTACCGGTCTATGGGGCGGGTGTTTTTCCGCAATACCCTCATCTGTTCCATGGCCTACACCGTCTTCACCAGTATCGTGCCCATTCCCCCTGCGCCCCTGGTGGAGGACATGCTCACCGGCTGTCTGCTGGGGGGCGTGATCTCCGGGGTGGGGTCGGGGCTGGCCCTCACCAGCGGCTGCTGCGGCGGCGGGCTGGACCTGCTGGGGCTGTATCTGGCCAAGCGGGGGGTGAAGACCACCATCGGGCGGTTCAACCTGGCCTTCAACGCGGCGCTGTTCATCACCTGCGGAGTGCTCTTTGACCTGTCCATCCTGATCTACTCGGCGCTGAACACCATCTTCAACGCTATGGCCATCGACCGGGCCCACCGGCAGAGCGTGACGGTGCAGGTGCTGATCTTCACCAAAAAGGAGCAGCCGGAGCTGGACCGGTTCATCATGGACAACCTCCACCGGGGCGTCACCCGCTGGGAGGGCAAGGGGGTCTATACCGGGGAGGCCACCCATATCCTGTGCGTGTGTATGAACAAGTACGAGATCGACGATCTTCGGGAGGCCCTGCGGCAGATTGATCCCAAGGCGTTCTTTATCGTCCAGGAGGGGGTCCACGTCTCCAGCAACTTCGAGAGGCGTCTGTCATAAGCGGGTACATAGGCAGCCTGTGAGATCCCGTGCGCCGGCCTTTTGCGCGGGACATCCCCCGGCGGGGCTTGCGGTTTCGGGGCGGGTCTGGTACAATACGCAGGTATTGGGCACACTACGGCAGAAAGGGGGCGGGTCCCATGAGAGAAGAACAGGAGCACGCCTATATGCACGAGCACGGCGTACCCCACGAGCACGCCCACGGCCACACCCACAGCCACACCCAGACCAGGGCGGTGGTCAACCGGCTGGCCCGGGCCATCGGCCACCTGGAGCGGGTGAAGGCCATGGTGGAGGAGGGCAGGGACTGCTCGGAGGTGCTGGTGCAGCTGGCGGCGGTGCGCAGCGCCATCAACAACACCGGCAAGGTGATTTTGAAGGACCACCTGGAGCACTGCGTGGTGGACGCGGTGAAGTGCCAGGATCTGGCTGCCATCGAGGAGCTGAACCGGGCCATCGAGCAGTTTGTAAAATAGGAGTAAAGCCGCCCGCCCCTGGAGCAGGGGCGGGCGGCTTTTTGCTTATGTAGCGCGGTCTATTTCTCCAGCAGCTGCTTGGCCTTCTCGTCGGCCCAGACGACCCGGTTGCGGCCGAATTTTTTGGCGTCGTACAGCATGGTGTCCGCGATCTTCAAATAGGAGGCGTAGGAGCTGTCCGAGCGCGGGACGACGGTGACGCCGCCGATGCTGACGGTGACCCACTTGGACACGGACGGGTCGTGGGGGATGTGGAGGTCCTCGATGGCCTGGCGGATTTTTTTCAGGTGCGCGAAGGCCTGGTCCGACCTGTCGCCCATGAGGAAGGCCACGAACTCCTCCCCGCCGTAGCGGGCCATAAAGTCAGTGGTGCGCTGGAGATAGGAGGCGGCGGTCTTGGCCACGGCGGCGATGGCCCTGTCGCCGGCGGGGTGGCCGAAGGTGTCGTTGAAGACCTTGAAGTGGTCGATGTCAAACATGCAGACGGAGAAGGGCACCTGGAGCCGGGCGGCCTCGCTCCACTTGACCACGCTGTAGTGGTCGTGCTGGCGGCGGTTGGCGATGCCGGTGAGCTGGTCGGTGCGGGACTGGAGCTCCACCTGCTTGCGGTAGTTGTAGAGCTTGATGTGGGTGTTGACCCGGGCCTCGACGATCAGGGGGCTGAAGGGCTTGGTGATGTAGTCCACCGCTCCCAGGGTCAGCCCGTACTGCTCATCCTCGATGTCGGACAGGCTGGTGATCAGGATCACCGGGATGCTCTGGGTGATGATCTCCTCCTGCAGCTTCTTGAGAAGGGTGAAGCCGTCCATGCCGGGCATGACTACGTCCAGCAGGATGAGGGAAAAGGTCTCCGTGCTGGCGCGGCGGAGCCCGTCCTCCGCCGTCTGAGAGATGGTGATGTCGTAGCTGCCCTTCAGAATGGCCTGCAGCTGGGCGGCCTGCAGGGGGCTGTCGTCGATAATCAGTATTTTTTCCATATGCTGTTTCACTCTCCGCGTCAGGTGGTGCAGGGGGCCGCCTCCGGGCGGAGCCCCTTTTTCTGGCAGGGACAGTATACGCCATTTGCGGGCAGAGTACAATATTTTTCCCGCGAAAATTTCCACGAAAAATTTTTGCCCCGGCGGCGGGCGGTGCGGGCAAAGCGCGGCGGCGGGCGGTTTTTCATGGAAATCTTTAGAAAAACTGGAAAAAATGGGGTGCTTCTCTGAAAAACCGGCATTTTTCTTCATAGCTCTGGAGGGACCTGCCGCCTTTTTTGGGCATTCCGCTGAATTTTCAAATCCGGCGAAAAAAGTCCCCCATGGGGGGATTTTACACTTGCTTTTTTCCGGCGGTTTTGCTAAGATGTAACCATTGTATTGTGAAAAATGTGACAATACGCAGACCCGATGATTTCATTTCTGGAGAGAAAGGAGAAACGAAAACACACCGTCCGTGTTTTCCACATTCCGACTATGAAACTGATCACTGTCGAGCAAATGGAAGCCGCCACCGAACGGCTGCTGGAAAATGGCCGTCAGGTGGGCGCTGACTCCTGGCAGCAGCGCGTGAAGAACCAGACCCCCCACTGCAAATTCGGCGAGGAGGGCATCTGCTGCCGCATCTGCTCCATGGGCCCCTGCCGCATCACCCCCAAGGCGCCCAGAGGCATCTGCGGCTGCGACGTCCACGGCATCGTGGCCCGCAACTACCTGCGCTTCACCGCCGGCGGCGCGGCCACCCACTCCGACCACGGCCGCAGCATCTGCCACACCCTCTACCAGGCCAAGGAGGGCGGCAACTACACCGTCAAGGATCCTGAGAAGCTCAAGAGGATCGCCGGCGAGTGGGGTATCGAGACCGAGGGCAAGGACATCTACGATCTGGCCCACGAGGTGGCGGAGACTGCTCTGATGGAATACGGCAAACCCTTCGGCAACTGCCGCTTCCTCTCCCGTGCCCCCGAGCACACCCGGCAGCTGTGGCACGACGCGGGCATCGAGCCCCGGGCCATCGACCGCGAGGTCTCCCAGTCCCTGCATATGACCCACATGGGCTGCTCCTCTCTCCCCGAGGCGCTCATCCGCCAGGCCCTGCGGGCCGGCCTCTGCGACGGCTGGGGCGGGTCCATGTGCGGCACCGAGTTCTCCGACGTGCTCTTCGGCACCCCCAAGCCCATCGACACCACCGCCAATCTGGGCGTCATGGAGAAGGACATGGTCAACATCGTCGTCCACGGCCACGATCCCTCCCTCTCTGAGATGATCGTCCTCTATGCCCAGGATCCCGAGATGATCGCCCTGGCCAAGGAGAAGGGCGCCAAGGGCATCAACATCTGCGGCGTGTGCTGCACCGCCAACGAGGTGGCCATGCGCCACGGCATCCCCATGGCCGGCAACTTCCTCCAGCAGGAGAACGTGGTGCTCACCGGCGCCTGCGAGGCCATCGTGGTGGACGTCCAGTGCATCTTCCCCGCCCTGGGCCCCCTGTCGAAGTGCTTCCACACCAAGTTTATCACCACCTCCGAGATCGCCCGGATGCCGGACAGCGAGTTCATCCACTTCAATGAGGAGACCGCCGGCGACAACGCCAAGGCCATCGTCCGCATGGCGGTGGAGAACTTCACCAACCGCAATCAGGATCTAATCCATATTCCCGACATCAAGGCCAACGCCACCGTGGGCTACTCCGTGGAGGCCATCAAGAAGTGCCTGGACGGCGTGACCAACACCCAGGTGGACGTAACCGGAACCATGAAGCCCCTGATTGAGTGCGTCAAGTCCGGCGTGCTGCGGGGCGCTATGGCATTCGTCGGCTGCAACAACCCCAAGGTCCGCCCCGACACCGCTCACATCGAGCTGATGAAGAAGATGCTGGCCAACGATATCCTGATCGTTGTATCCGGCTGCGCCGCCCAGGCCGCCGCCAAGGCCGGCCTGCTGGACAAGGAGGCCAAGGAGCTCTGCGGCGACGGCCTCAAGCGCGTGTGCGAGCTGGTGGGCATTCCCCCGGTGCTGCACATGGGTTCCTGCGTGGATATCTCCCGTATGATGGTTCTGGCTTCCGACATCGCCAAGGATTCCGGCTGGAACATCTCCCAGATTCCTCTGGTGGGCTGCGCCCCCGAGTGGATGAGCGAGAAGGCCGTGTCCATCGGCAACTACGTCGTCGCCACCGGTATTGACACCTTCCTTGGCGTGGACCCCTACACCAAGGGCTCCACCGAGGTCACCGAGCTGCTCCAGGGCGAGCACGGCGTCAAGGACTGGGTCGAGGCCAAGTACACCGTCGAGCTGGACATCGAGAAGCTGGGCGACAAGATGATCGAGGCCATCGAGGCCAAGCGCGTCGCGCTGGGAATCTAAGTTAAAATACATACTGTTTTGAGGAGATGAGGTCTGTGAATCAGCGCATTTGGTTGGGAAAGCTCCTGCTTCTGCTGGGAATTCTCACAGATGCCGTAGGCTTGATTCTGGGCCGCGGCCTGGAGTGGTCAATGGGGCCGGCAGCCCTGCTTTTGGAAGCGGGCGGCCTGTACCTCGTCTTTAAGGCCCGCAGGGCAAAACAGTAATTTCATTTGCAAAAGAGGATTTCCTATGAAAGTAGCCGTCACCGGCAAGGGCGGGGTGGGCAAAACCACCTTCGCCTCCACCCTCTGCCGCCTCTACGCCGCCGAGGGCCGCAAGGTCCTGGCCGCCGATGTGGACCCGGATGCGAATCTTGGATTGGCACTGGGCCTGACGGAGGAGGAGGTCAACGCCATCGTCCCCGTCTCCAAGATGAAGGAGCTGGCCAAGGAGCGCACCGCCGCCAATGAGAGCAACACCTTCTACAAGCTCAACCCCGAGGTCTCCGACCTGCCGGATGAGCTCAGCCGGGACGTCAACGGCGTGAAGCTGCTGGTCATGGGCACTGTGGACACCGGCGGGTCCGGCTGCGTGTGCCCGGAGCACGTGATGCTCAAGGCCATCCTGTCCAACCTGGTCTTCCGCAAGGACGACGTGGTGGTGATGGACATGGAGGCCGGGCTGGAGCACCTGGGCCGGGGCACCGCGTCCATGATGGACCAGTTCATCGTGGTCATCGAGCCCGGCGCGCGGAGCATCCAGACCTACGAGCGCATCAAGAGCCTGGCGGCGGACATCGGCGTGCACCGCGTGCGGGTGGTGGCCAACAAGGTCCGGGATGAGCGGGACGAGGAGTTTCTCCGCCGGCGCATCCCCGCGGAGGACCTGCTGGGCTTCATCCACTACAACCCCGACGTCATCGAGGCGGACCGCAACGGTCAGTCCCCCTTTGATTACAGCGACAAGGCCGTGGAGGAGATCCGGGCCGTCAAAGAAAAAATGGATCGTGAGACATAAATAACTTCGATTGTATCGTGAGGAGTGAATCATAACGTGAAAACATTATTCGAGCGCGTTTTCTCCGGCAACGACGAGATGTATGCCCTGGCGGTCAAGGCCGTGGACGAGGCCATGGCCAAGCTGGGCCCCGACGCCCCCGCCACCTTCGGCGACACCGCCTACTCCCTGCCCTGCTTCTATGCCATGACCGGCAAGAAGGTGGGCACCGTGGGCGAGGCCAAGGCCGCTCTGGAGAACGAGGTCAAGGCCTTTATGACCCGCAACAGCCGCACCAAGGATATCTTTACCTCCGGCGTGGCCACCGCTCTGTCCGCCGAGATGATCGAGCTGATGAAGTACGCCATGGCCGGCGGCTCCCCCTACGAGGAGCCCGTCATGGGCCACTTCACCGACGCCCAGGTCCGTGAGCTGGGCGTGCCCCTGGTCACCCGGGACATCCCCGGCGTGGCGGTCATCATCGGCGCGGCTCCCTCCGCCGAGGAGGGCGCGGCCCTGGTCAAGGAGTACCAGTCCCAGGGCATCTTCGTCACCCTGGTGGGCGGCATCATTGACCAGTGTGTGGAGCAGGGCATGAAGCTGGGCTTCAACGTCCGCAACGTGGCCCTGGGCCGTGACCTCTCCAGCGTGGCCCACGTGGTGAGCGTGGCCCTCCGCGCCGCCATCATCTTCGGCTCCACCGAGCCCGGCAACTACGAGGCCATGTGGCGCTACACCATGGACCGCGTCTTCGCCTTTGTCAACGCCTACGCCCCTGTGGACGACATGACCGTGGCCTGCGGCGCCGGCGCCATCCAGCTGGGCTTCCCCGTCGTCACCAACGACACCGAGGAGAACAACATGTTCCGGGTGCCCAAGAGCCTGATCATCCAGACCGACACCACCAAGTTCAACGCCACCAGCCTGGAGGCCCGGGACATCAAGATCAAGATCACCAAGATCGACATCCCCGTGGCGTTCTCCTCCGCCTTCGAGGGCGAGATCGTCCGCCGCGGCGACATGCAGCTGGAGTTCGACGGCTCCCGCAAGACCGGCCTGGAGCTGGTGCGGGCCAAGGAGCTCAGCGAGGTGGAGGATCACCGCTTCACCCTCATCGGGCCCGATTTCGACACCTTCGAGGCGGGCAGCAAGGTGGACTTCTGCATGGTGGCCGACGTGGCCGGCAAGAACATGACCAGCGACTTCGAGTCTGTCTTTGAGCGCAAGTTCCACGCCTACATCAACTGCATGGAGGGCGTCATGCACACCGGCCAGCGCGACGTCATCCGCGTGCGCATCAGCAAGGCCGCCTTTGAGGCGGGCGTGCGGGCCAAGCACTTCGCCGAGGTGCTCTACGCCAAGCTGAAGAGCGACTACGACGCCGTCATCGACAAGTGCGAGGTCACCATCATCACCGACCCCGCTGCGTGTGAGAAGTTCCGCCATGAGGTGGCCATCCCCGCCTACGAGAAGCGCGACGAGCGCCTGGGCAGCCTCACCGACGAGAACGTGGACCAGTTCTACACCTGCATCATGTGCCAGTCCTTCTCCCCCAGCCACGTGTGCATCGTCACCCCGGAGCGTCTGGGCCTGTGCGGCGCGGTGAGCTGGCTGGACGCCAAGGCCACCAACGAGCTGGATCCCTCCGGCCCCTGCCAGATCGTCCCCAAGGACCACATCATCGACGAGAACATCGGCCGGTGGGAGGAGGTCAACGAGGCCGTGAAGAAGTACAGCCAGGGCGCTCTGGAGAGCGTCACCCTGTACTCCATCATGGAGGACCCCATGACCAGCTGCGGCTGCTTCGAGTGCATCTGCGGCATCGAGCCCTTCTCCAACGGCGTGGCCATTGTCAACCGTGAGCACACCGGCATGACCCCCCTGGGCATGACCTTCTCCGAGATGGCCTCCATGACCGGCGGCGGCGTGCAGACCCCCGGCTTCATGGGCCACGGCAAGCACTTCATCGCCTCCAAGAAGTTCATGAAGGCCGAGGGTGGCCTGGGCCGCATCGTCTGGATGCCCAAGGCCCTGAAGGACCAGGTGGCCGAGAAGCTGAACGCCTCCGCCAAGGAGCTCTACGGCATCGACAACTTCGCCGACATGGTGGGCGACGAGACCATCACCGAGGACGCCGAGGCCCTGCTGAACTTCCTGACGGAGAAGGGCCACCCCGTTCTGAGCATGGATCCCCTGATGTAATATTTCCGCCATATACGACTGATTCCGGCCGCCGCCCCGCAAGGGGCGGCGGCTTTTTGCGAAAAAAGGCCCTCTGGGGGGTTGACCCATTTGGTCAACGGCGGTAAGGTAGAGGGGAAGGGGGGCGGGACGGATGAACGACAAATTTTTCTCCCTGCCGGAGGCCCGGCAGGACCTGATCCGCAACAGCGCCATGGTGGAGTTCGGGGCCAATACCTTCAAGAAGACCTCCGCCGACTCCATCGCCAAGCGGGCCGGTGTGTCCAAGGGGCTGCTGTTCCACTACTTCAAGGACAAGCGGGAGCTGTACCTGTATCTCTACCGGTACGCCCTGGAGGTGTGCGTCAAGCAGTACATGGAAAAGAGCTATAACTTCGGGGAGACGGACTTTTTCCTGGCCCTGGAGATGGGCCACAGGGTGAAGATGGACCTGGTCCGGCGGCATCCGGGGCTGTTCCGGTTCGTCATGCGGACCTATTACGAGCGGGACAGCGTGCTCTCCCCCAAGCTGCGCCAGGGGCTGGACGATCTGATGGAGACCACCATCCGGGACTTTCTCTCCCGGATGGACCTGTATAAGTTCAGGGAGGGGGTGGACCCCAGCCAGGTGATCCGCCTGCTGCTTCTGGCGGCGGAGGGCATGCTGGCGGAGACCGGGGCCTCCACGGCGGAGGAGATCCAGAAGCTGTTTGAGGAGTACAAGCGCCACGCGGACATGCTGCGGCGGTTTCTGTATAAGGAGGAATATCTATGATTGAGATGACGCGCCTGACCAAGACCTACGGAGCATCCAGAGGGGTCACGGACCTGACTCTCCACGTCCCGGCGGGGTGCTGCTTCGGCTTCATCGGGCCCAACGGGGCGGGGAAGTCCACCACCATCCGCACCCTGCTGGGGCTCATCCGCCCCACCTCCGGGTCGGCGGCGGTCCTGGGCCTGGACTGCGTGCGGGACCGCACCGCCATTCTCGCCCAGGTGGGCTACATGCCCTCGGAGGCCATGTTCTACCCGGAGATGCGGGTGTCGGAGGTGATCCGCCTGTCGGCGGACCTGCGGAAAAAGGACTGCCGGGAGGAGGCCGCCGCCCTCTGCCAGGCCCTGGAGCTGGATGGCCGGAAGAAGATCCGGGAGCTGAGCCTGGGCAACCGGAAGAAGGTGTCCATCGTCTGCGCCATGCAGCACCGGCCCGCCCTGTACATTCTGGACGAGCCCACCAGCGGCCTGGACCCCCTGGTCCAGCGGGCCTTCTGGTCCCAGGTGGAGCGGCGGCGGGGGGAGGGGGCCACGGTGTTTCTCTCCTCCCACGTGCTCTACGAGGTCCAGCGCTACTGCGACCGGGCGGCCATCATCCGGGAGGGACGGCTGGTGGTGGAGGGGACCACGGCGGAGCTGGACATTGAGAACAGGTTTTTCGACTACTACGAGGGGAGGGCGTGAGAATGACTGTTTTGAAAAAGGAACTGCGCGCCGGGCGGGTGAGTCTGCTGGTGTGGAGCGCGGTGGTGGGCGGCCTGATGGCCGTGTGCGTGGGCATGTACCCGTCCTTCGCCGGCTCCATGGAGGACGTCTCCGCCCTCTTTGCGGGGATGGGGGATTTCTCCGCCGCCTTCGGACTGGACAAGCTGGCCTTTGGCTCCATCATGGGGTTTTACGGCACGGAGTGCGGCAACATCCTGGGCCTGGGCGGGGCCTTCTTCGCCGCGCTCACCGCCATGGGCCTGCTGGCCGGGGAGGAGGGGGGACACACGGCGGAGTTCCTGCTGACCCACCCGGTGGACCGGGGGCGGGTCGCCGGGGAGAAGCTGGCGGCTCTGGGGGTGATGATCCTGGCGCTGAACCTCGTCTGCTTCGCCTGCGGCGCCGGGAGCATCCTGGCCATCGGGGAGGAGGCGGCGTGGGGGGACCTGCTGCGCTATCACGGGGCCCTGCTTCTGCTGCAGCTGGAGGTGGGGGGCGTGTGCTTCGGCCTCTCCGCCCTGCTGCGGCGGAGCAGCTACGGCCTGGCCATGGGCCTGGCGGCGCTGCTGTATTTTATGGGCCTGCTGGTGAATCTGGACGAGGATCTGGCCCTGCTGCGCTTTTTAACCCCCTACTACTATGCCGACGCGGCCCGGATCTACGCCGGGGAGGCCCTGGCGGGTCCGGTCATAGCCGGCTGCCTCCTGGGCGCTCTGGGGGCGGCCCTGGGGGTCTGGCGGTACGGCGGGAAGGACATCGCGGCATAGAGAACCACCGGCCGGAGAGCGCGCGCCCTCCGGCCGTTTTTTGAATGTAACGACTTCTTAACGCCATCGGTGGTATACTGGAGACAACACGCCGCGCCCGGTGCCGCGACTGGCTTGTCACCCCGGGACTGCTGCTGTCCATCACCCGCATGGGGGACGGGGAGGCCCGCATCTGCAAGGAGCTGGAGGCCGCCAGCTCTGGGGCCCCGAGGCCGGGAGGGACAACCAGATTCTGCGGGTCAATATGGCCAATACCCGCCGGAAGATCGAGGAAAACCCCGCCCAGCCCCGCTATATCTTCACAGAAATCGGCGTGGGCTGCCGGATGATCGACCCGAATTGAGCGCAGGGAGGGCGGGCCGCAGACATGCGGCCCGCCCTCCTTCTTCGCTGTTTCATAAAATCTGCCCGATAAATTCATAAAACCCCTTGTTATTTTTGGAGAGTTTTGCTATAATGGAGTTCAGTTTCCCGCTGCCGGCCGGCGGCGGGGGCGGGGCCGACGGGACAGCGGGCCCCGCGCATATGGGGAGAGGAGGCGTGTGTGCGCTGTCCGCCATTTTTTGATAAGAGAGGGAGACATTTATGAAAAAGAAAATCAGCCTACCCATGCAGATTCTCTTTGCCCTGGGCGCCGGTATCATTGTGGGCCTGATCTGCTACTTTACCGGCCTGCAGGACTTCACCAAGAACTACCTCAAGCCCTTCGGCGACATCTTCGTCAACCTGCTGAAGTTCATCGTGGTGCCTGTGGTGCTCTTCTCCATGATCGACGGCATTCTGGCCATGGACGACATGAAGAAGGTGGGCTCCGTGGGTCTGAAGACGGTGCTGTACTTCATGTGCACCACCGCCGTCGCCTGCGTCATCGGCCTGGTCTTCGCCAACATCTTCAACGGCGCCGGCTGGTTCCCCGATCTCCATGAGCAGCTGGGGGCCGCCGAGTACACCCCCAAGGAGTTCGGCGGGTTTATGAGCGTGCTGGTGGACATCTTCCCCAGCAATATGTGGCAGTCCTTCGTCAACGCCAACATGCTGCAGGTCATCGTGGTCTCCCTGTTCTTCGGCGGCTCCATCATGGTGGCCGGCGAGAAGGGCCGCCTGTGCCGGGACATCGTGAGCTCCTTCTACTCCGTGATTGAGCGGCTGATGGAGTTCGTCATCTCCCTGTCCCCCATCGGCGTGTTCACCTACATGGCGTGGGTCACCGCCACCCAGGGCGCTGAGATTCTGGGCTCTCTGGCCCTGGTCATCCTGTGCGCGTACATCGGCTACATCGTCCACGCCATCCTGATCTACTCCCTGTCCGCCCAGGTGTTCGCGGGCATGAGCCCCTTTAAGTTCTTCAAGGGCGCCTTCGCCGCCATGATCTTCGCCTTCACCTCCACCTCCTCGGCGGCCACCCTGCCCGTGTCCAAGGAGTGTGCCCACGAGATGGGGGCGGAGGATGAGATTTCCTCCTTCGTGCTGCCCCTGGGCTCCACCATCAACATGGACGGCACCGCCATTTACCAGTGCGTGGCCACGGTGTTCATCGCCTCCTGCGCGGGCATCCAGCTGAGCATCGGCCAGATGGTCATCGTGGTGGTCACCGCCACCCTGGCCTCCATCGGCACCGCCGGCGTCTCCGGCGCGGGCATGATCATGCTGGCCATGGTGCTGGAGACCCTGGGCATCCCCGTGTCCTACATCGGCCTCATCGTGGCGGTGGACCGTCTCTTCGACATGGGCCGCACCTGCCTGAACGTCACCGGCGACATCGCCTGCTCCGTGTGCGTGAGCAAGTGGGAGCGCGCCAAGGCCGGGAAGCGCCGCTAAGCGGCCTGCGCTGTCTCTGACAGAGTAAGAACCAGTATTTACAGGTGTTTGACGCCGTCTGGCCGGGTCTTTTTCCGCCCTGCCGCGTTAAAAAATCTTGCAATACACAAAGTATTCCTGGGATTTTTTGCCTTGCAGGGCGACAAAATCCCTCGCCCATCCGGCATCCCCCACCTATGAATACAGGTTCTAAAAACCGGCAGACCCCGGTATGCCAGCTGCCCGGAGCCCGCACACGCGGGCTCCGGGCAGCAAATTGTTTTACCTCCCCCGTATTGCAGAGAAAAAGATGCGCTGCTCCCCCTCCCGGGGGCCGGACATCCGGCAGTCGCCGTAGGTGCGCACGCGGTTGAAGCCGGCCTCCAGCAGCCAGGCGCGCAGCTCCTCCACCTCGTAGGCCCGCTGGCGGTGCTCCTCGCCGTGGCGCCGCCAGGCGCCGTCCGCCTGCCGGGTGAAGAGGTCCACCCAGTACCGGCAGCAGCGGCTGCGCCTGTCGAACTCTGTGCGCCAGACGCAGTACACGTCCTCCGTTTCGTCCAAAAATACCTGCCCGTCCAGGGCCGCCAGTTTGGCGGCGCTGTTGATGTCGAACACCAGCAGCCCCCCCGGCGCGATGAACAGGCGCAGGCGCTGGAAGGTGCGCTGGACCTCCCTGGGGCTGGTCAGGTAGTTGAGGCTGTCCAAACAGCACACCGCCGCATCCACCGTGCCGTACAGGTCCAGCTCCGGCATGGACTGGTTGAGGAACACCGGCGGCTCCCCCCGGAGCCCGGCGGCCTTCTCCCTGGCGGCGGCCAGCATGTCGGGGCTGGCGTCCACGGCGATGAGCTCATAGCCCCGCTCCGTGAGCAGGGCCGTCATGGCCCCGGTGCCGCAGGCCAGGTCCAGCACCGTGCGCACCGGGATACGGCTCTTCTGGAACAGCTTCTCCAGGTAGTCCGCCCGCCGCTCGTAGCCCACGTCCCCGGTCAGCGCGTCGTACACCCCCGCCAGGGCCCCGTAAGCGGTCATTTGCCCTCCTCCTGGCGCGCAAAGAAGGCCTGGTATCCCCCGTGGCCGAAGGCGAGGGACCGGTTGACCCGGCTGATGGTGGCGCTGGAGGCTCCGGTGCGCGCCAGAATGTCGTTGTAGATCATCCCCTGTCTGAGGAGCACCGCCACCTCGAAGCGTTGCTCCATGGCCCGCAGCTCTGTGATGGTGCACAGGTCTTGGAAGAAGTTGTAGACCTCCTCCTCGGTGCGCAGGGTCAGAATAGCCCGGTAGAGGCCGTCGCTCTTCTCTTTTTTCGTGATCCTCGCCATTAGGTAAGTCCTCCGTCGGTTGATGATGCCCCTATTTTATCACTTCACCCCATGAAAGTAAACACCTTTCCCGAAAAATCGGAAACATGTCTGCTCCCGGCCGCAAAAACTGGACATTTTGACGAACCCTGGAGAAAATCGCCATACCCGCCACCCGCCGCCCGTGAAATTTTGGCAACTGTGACATGATTTGCCAGTTTTTTTTGTGGCTTTTACCGTAGAAAAAGTATTTCACGCCGCCTTGACGGCACATGGACAAACGGAGTATAATAACAGAGAATACAGCTGATACGGTCTTTCTACCAGCTGATACAACGGGAGGATACTATGCCCTACAGAGAAGCAGATGAACTGAATACGTACCTCTTTCACGAGGGGACGGCTATAAGCGCTTACGAATATATGGGCGCCCACGCAGCCACCCACGACGGAGTTGAGGGCCATATGTTCCGCGTCTGGGCGCCGCGGGCACAGGCGGTCTCCGTGGTGGGTGATTTCAATTCCTGGGACAGCGGGGCCCACCCCATGCATAAAATTACGGACGGCATCTGGGAGTGCTTCGTCCCCGGCGGCCGGACCTATGACTGCTACAAGTTCGCCGTCACCGGCGCCGACGGCGTCCAGCGGCTGAAGGCGGATCCCTACGCCTTCCACGCCGAGACCCGCCCGGGCAGCGCCAGCAAGCTCTACTCCATCGACGGCTACCGGTGGGGGGACCAGGCCTGGCGGGAACAGCGGAGCAGCCGCCCGGTCTACACCGCCCCCCTGAACATCTACGAGGTTCACCTGGGCTCCTGGAAGCGCCGGGAGAACGGGGACTTCATCGACTACCGGGATCTGGCCAGGGATCTGGCCCCCTATGTCAAGGACATGGGCTTCAACTTCATTGAGCTGCTGCCCGTCACCGAGTACCCCTACGACCCCAGCTGGGGCTATCAGTGCACCGGCTACTACGCCCCCACCTCCCGCTACGGCACCCCCGAGGACTTCATGTTCTTCGTGGACTACATGCACCAGAACGGCATCGGCATCATCCTCGACTGGGTGCCCTCCCACTTCTGCAAGGACGCCCACGGCCTCTACGAGTTCGACGGCTCCCCCTGCTACGAGTACGCCGATCCCCGCAAGGGCGAGCACTACTCCTGGGGCACCAAGGTCTTCGACTACGGCCGCCCGGAGGTAAAGAGCTTCCTGCTCTCCTCCGCCGCCTTCTGGCTCAAGGAGTACCACATCGACGGCATCCGGGTGGACGCGGTGGCCTCCATGCTGTATCTGGACTACGACCGCAGGGACGGGGAGTGGGTGGCCAACGCCAACGGCGGAAAGGAGCACCTGGAGGCTATCGCCTTCCTCCAGGAGCTCAACAAGACCGCCTTCGCCGTCAACCCCGACGTGCTGATGGTGGCCGAGGAGTCCACCGCCTGGCCCCTGGTGACCAAGCCCGCCGACGTGACGGGCCCCAACGGCATCGGCGGTCTGGGCTTTAACCTGAAGTGGAACATGGGCTGGATGAACGACATGTGCCACTACCTGAAGATGGACCCCTGGTTCCGCCAGGGCAACCACAAGGACATCACCTTCTCCATGTTCTACGCCTTTTCGGAGAACTACATTCTCCCTCTCAGCCACGACGAGGTGGTCCACATGAAGGGCTCCGTCCTGGGCAAGATGCCCGGCGATGCGTGGCAGAAGCTGGCGGGCGTGCGGGGCTTCTACGGCTACACCATGGCCCACCCCGGCAAGAAGCTGAGCTTCATGGGCGTGGAGCTGGGCACGGAGAAGGAGTGGGCCTTCGACGGGCAGCTGGACTGGGACCTGCTGGAGAGCGAGCCCAACCGCCAGCTCCACCAATATATCAAGGACCTCAACCATTTCTATCTCAGCGAGAGCGCCCTGTGGGAGGACGACTACAGCTGGGAGGGCTTCCAGTGGCTGGTGCCCGACGACAGCCAGAACAACGTGGTGGTCTTCCTGCGCCGGGACAAGGCCGGCCGCGAGCTGGTGTGCGCCATCAACTTCAACCCCAACACCTACGATGACTACCGCTTCGGCTGCCCCGAGGTGAAGGAATACGTGGAGGTCTTCAACTCCGACGCCGCCATTTACGGCGGCACCGGCGCGGTCAACAGCCAGCCCTGCGAGGTGGAGTGGATCCCCTCCCACGGCCAGGAGAGCTCCGTGTCCATCCGCATCCCGCCCTTCGGCGCGGTGTTCCTCCGGGGCCAGGGCAAGCTGCGGGCCAAGCCCAAGGCCAAGGCCGCCGCCATGAAGCCCCCGGCGGAGAGCGCCCCCGCCGCCGCCGCTCCCCAAAAACGGGGCCGCAAGCCCGCCGCCGGGAAGGCCGCCCCGGCCCCGGCGGAGAGCGTCGCCGCCGTCCCCGCCCCCAAGAAGCGGGGCCGCAAACCCGCCGCCGAGAAGCCCGCCGCTGAAAAAGCGCCGGCCGCAGAGGCGCCGGAGGCGGCCGCCAAGACCCGCAAGCCCCGCGCCCCCCAAAACGCCGCTCCCGCCACGGAGAAGAAGAGCGCCCCCCGCGGGCGGAAGAAGACCTCCTCCGCGGCGCAATAACAAACGAGAGAGGATGAGAAACCCATGAAGAAAGAGTGTATCGCAATGCTTCTGGCAGGAGGGCAGGGCAGCCGTCTGTACGTACTGACCAGCGACGTGGCCAAGCCGGCCGTCCCCTTCGGCGGGAAGTACCGCATCATTGACTTTCCCCTGTCCAACTGCACCAACTCAGGCATTGACACGGTAGGCGTACTCACCCAGTATAAACCCCTGGAGCTCAACAGCTATATCGGCTCCGGCCAGCCCTGGGATCTGGACCGGCTGGACGGCGGCGTGCACATCCTGCCCCCCTACATGCAGGAGGGGGAGCGGGGCAGCTGGTACAAGGGCACCGCCAACGCCATCTACCAGAACATCGGCTTTGTGGATATGTACGACCCGGACTACGTGGTCATCCTCTCCGGCGACCATATCTACAAGATGAACTACGACAAGATGCTGGAGGCCCACAAGGCCGCCGGCGCCGCCTGCACCATCTCCGTGCTGGAGGTCCCCTGGGACGAGGCCTCCCGCTTCGGCATCATGGCCGTGGACGGGGAGGACAACATCGTGGAGTTCCAGGAGAAGCCCAAGCAGCCCAAGAGCAACCTGGCCTCCATGGGCATCTACGTCTTCACCTGGAAGAAGCTGCGCCGGGCCCTGGTGGAGGATGAGGCGGACCCCAGCTCCAGCAACGACTTCGGCAAGAACATCATCCCCAAGCTCCTCTCCGCCGGCGAGAAGATGATCGCCTACCGCTTCGACGGCTACTGGAAGGACGTGGGCACCCTGGAGAGCCTGTGGGACGCCAACATGGATATGCTCTCCCGGGGCGATCTGGACCTGCTGGAGGACAGCTGGCCCATCTACGCCCGCCTGCCCGCCGAGCCCCCGGCCTTCATCGGCAAGTCCTCCCTGGTGGAGCACTCCGTGGTCACCCAGGGCTGTGAGATTGCGGGCATCGTGAAAAACTCCGTCCTCTCCCACGGCTCCCGTGTGGAGGAGGGGGCCGAGGTGTCCTACTCCGTGCTCATGCCCGGCGTCACCGTGAAGCGGGGGGCCGTGGTGCGCTACGCCATCCTGGGGGAGAACTGCACCGTGGAGGCCGGTGCCGTGGTGGGCGAGAACCCTGAGAACTGCGATCCCGAGAAGTGGGGCGTCACCGTCCTGGGCCCCGGCACCGCCATCGGCCCCGGCGAGACGGTTCTCCCCAACTCGATGCTCAACCGCGACCACAAGGAGGTGTCCAGATGAAAGGACTGCATGGAATCATCTTCTCCTACGAGAAGCACAACGATCTGCGGGAGCTGACGGCCAACCGCATGCCCGCCTCCGTTCCCTTTGCGGGGCGCTACCGCATTGTCGACTTCATCCTCAGCAGCATGGTCAACGCCGGCATCACCGACGCGGGCGTGGTGCTCCAGGGCAATTACCAGAGCCTTCTGGACCACCTGGGTTCCGGCAAGGACTGGGACATGAGCCGCAAGCACGGCGGCCTGCGCCTGCTGCCCCCCTTCGCCGCGGAGCAGGCGGGCGGCGCCCGTGAGCTCCGGGGCAAGATGGAGGCCCTGGCCGGCGTGCGCTCCTACCTCCAGGAGATCCGACAGAGCCACGTGGTCCTGGCGGACAGCGACCTCATCATCAACATTCCCATCCAGGATGTCTACCAGGCCCACCTGGCCTCCGGCGCGGACATCACCGCCGTGTGCACCAGCAACGTGGCCTCCGACTGCGACGTCACCTTCTTCCGCCTGGACGGGACCGGCCGGGTGAGCGAGACCCTCTTCCCCCTGCGGGACCGGACGGGCTGCCACCGCTCCCTGGAAATCTACATCCTCTCCAAGCAGCTGCTGCTGGATCTGGTGGACGACTGCCTGAGCCACGACCAGGTGAGCTTCCGGGGCGCGGTGCTCCAGGCCAAGGCCAAGGAGCTCCACATCCAGGGCTACGTCTGGGACGGCTACGCCGCCCAGATCCGCTCCCTGAAGGAGTACCACGACCGCTCCCTGGAGCTGCTGGATCCCGCCATCCGCCGGGAGGTCTTCCCGCCCCAGCGCCCGGTCCACACCAAGGAGCGCAACGACGCCTCCACCTACGTGGACCCCGCCGGTGCCTGCTGCAACTGCCTGGTGGCCGACGGGTGCACCATCGAGGGCACGGTGGAGAACTCCATTCTCTTCCGGGGCGTCAGCGTGGCCCGGGGGGCCGAGGTGAAAAACTGCATCCTCATGCAGGACACCACCGTCAGCCGCGACGCGGTGATCCACCACGTCATCACCGACAAAAACGTGATGATCATGGACTCCCGCACCCTGATGGGGCACGACAAGTACCCCATGGTCATCGCCAAGGACACCAAGGTCTGACCCCTCCCCCTGCGGGGAGAATCTGTTCTATGTTCTATCTCTGAAGGAGGTTTTCTTATGAAAATCCTGTTTGCCGCATCCGAGGCTGTCCCCTTCTGCAAGACCGGCGGTCTGGCCGACGTGGCCGGCAGCCTGCCCCAGGCCCTGGCGCAGGCCGGCAACGACGTGCAGGTGATCCTGCCCCTCTACCAGCGGGTGGCCGACAAGTGGAGGGACCAGATGTCCTTCGTGTGCAATATCGAGGTCCCCCTGGGCTGGCGCCGGGTCTACTGCGGCCTGTTCCGCCTGGAGCGGGAGGGCGTGATCTGGTACTTTGTGGACAACGAGTATTACTTCAAGCGGGACGCCCTCTACGGTCACTACGACGACGGCGAGCGCTTCGGCTTTTTCTCCCGTGCGGTGATCTCCCTGCTGCCGGCCCTGGAGTTCATGCCCGAGGTCATCCACTGCAACGACTGGCAGACCGCCCTGGTGCCCATCTACCTCAAGGACGAGTGCGTCCGCTGGCCGGAGATCCGGGGTATCAAGACCGTCTTCACCGTCCACAATATCGAGTACCAGGGCCGCTACGGCAAGGAGACCCTGGAGGACCTCTTCGGCCTGGCCCCCGGCTGGTTTACCGACGGCACCATCGCCATGGACGGGGACGTGAACCTGCTCAAGGGCGCGCTGATGACCTGCGACGCCATCACCGCCGTCAGCCCCACCTACGCCCAGGAGCTGCGCTACGCCTACTTCGCCCACGGTATGGAGAGCGTCATGCAGCGCAACGCCGGCAAGCTCTACGGCGTGCTCAACGGCATCGACATGGAGCGCTACGACCCGGCCAAGGACGAGGGCATCATCGCCAAATACACCCCCGCCCGCATGACCGGCAAGGCCAAGAACAAGCTGGCCCTGCAGCGGCAGATGCGCCTGAGCGAGGAGGCCGGCGTGCCCGTCATCGGCATTGTCAGCCGTCTGGTCAGCCATAAGGGCCTGGATTTGGTGTGCAAGGTCTTCGACCAGATCATGGACCTCAACTGCCAGTTCGTGGTGCTGGGCAGCGGCGACTGGAACTACGAGCAGTTTTTTGAGCAGAAGCTGGGCCAGTACAAGGGCCGCATGGGCCTGTACCGCGGCTACAACGAGGAGCTGGCTATGTCCATTTACTCCGGCGCGGACCTGCTGCTGATGCCCTCCAAGAGCGAGCCCTGCGGCCTGGCCCAGATGATCGCCATGCGCTACGGCACGGTGCCCATCGTCCGGGAGACCGGCGGGCTCAAGGACACCGTCCACCCCTACGAGGCGTGGTGCGGCGCGGGCAACGGCTTCACCTTCGCCGACTACAACAGCGGCGACATGCTCTACGTCATCCGCCAGGCGGTGGACCTCTACTATAACAACCCCACCGCCTTCAAGGCCCTGCGCAAGGCCGGCATGACCGAGGACTTCAGCTGGAAGCGCAGCGCCGAGGCCTACAACGACATCTACCGTACCATCTGCTCATAAAGCCGCACCGCCTCTGCGTGGGGAAGGGTCCCGGGACAGCTCTCTGGACCCTTCTCCCCTGTCCGACCATACCAAAATAAGAGAGGATTTACCCCTATGGAGAAATTCACCAAGAACTCCATGAAGCAGGCCATCAGCGACAAGCTGAGCCTCAATTTCGGCTGCACTGTGGAGGAAGCCACCGACGCGAATATGATGAAGGCCTGCGCCATGGTCCTCCGGGACCAGATGAGCATCCAGGCCGTGGAAACCCGCAGGAAGGTCCGCAAGAAACAGCTCAAGCAGGTCCACTACATGTCTCTGGAGTTCCTGATGGGCCGCTCTCTGATGAAGAACGCCTATAACCTGGGCGTGCTCCAGCCCATGCGGGAGGCCGTTGAGGAGATGGGCTTCAAACCCGCCCACATCTTCGATATGGAGCCCGACGCGGGCCTGGGCAACGGCGGTCTGGGCCGTCTGGCCGCCTGCTACCTGGACAGCCTGACCACCCTGGAGATCCCCGCCTGCGGCTACTCTATCTGCTACGAGCTGGGCATCTTCAAGCAGAAGATCGTGGACGGCCAGCAGATGGAGCTCCCCGACAACTGGAAGGACCAGGGCGACGCCTGGCTGATCCCCCGCCCCGACGAGGTGGAGGAGGTCCACTTCGGCGGCACCCTCCGGGAGTTCTGGGACGGCGACCGGCTCCACGTGGTCAACGAGGACTACACCAAGGTGCTGGCCGTGCCCTGCGACATGTCCGTGGCCGGCTATGACACCACCCATACCAACACCCTCCGCCTCTGGGACGCCAAGAGCCCCACGCCCATCGACATGAGCGCCTTCAACCAGGGGGACTACCTCCGGGCAGGGGAGGAGAAGGCCATGGCCGAGGCCATCGCCAAGGTGCTCTACCCCGAGGACAACCACTACGAGGGCAAGAGCCTGCGCCTGCGCCAGCAGTACTTCTTCGTCTCCGCCACGGTGCAGTCCATCGTCCGCAAGCACATCCAGACCTACCACACCCTGACCAACTTCCACGAGAAGAACGTCATCCAGATCAACGACACCCACCCCGCCCTGGTGATCCCCGAGCTGATGCGCATCCTCATGGACGACGCCGGCCTGGACTGGGAGACCTCCTGGAACATCACCGTCAACTCCGTGGCCTACACCAACCACACCGTGCTGGCCGAGGCTCTGGAGCGCTGGCCCCAGACCCTGATGCAGACCCTGCTGCCCCGCATCTGGCAGATCCTGTGCGAGATCGCCCGCCGCTGGCAGGCCAAGGCCACCGACTTCTACTGCGGCGACGAGAGCAAGGTCAAGAGCATGGCCGTCATCTGGGACGGGGAGGTCCGCATGGCCAACCTGTGCATCGCCGGCGGCATGGCCGTCAACGGCGTCTCCGCCCTCCACAGCGACATTCTGCGCCGGGATGTGTTCCGGGAGGCCTGCAAGATGGAGCCCCACAAGTTCAAGAACGTCACCAACGGCATCGACCACCGCCGCTGGCTGGCGGAGATCAACCCCGGCCTGGACAAGCTCATCTGCGACCTCACCGGCGGCAGCGACTACCTCCACCACCCCGGCGCGGCCCTGCCCAAGCTGGACAAGTTCGCCAGCGACAAGGAGGTCCTGCTGCGCCTGGAGCAGATCAAGCAGGCCAACAAGGCCGCCTTCGCCAAGTACGCCAAGCGGGCCCAGGGCTTCGTGCTCAACACCGACGCCATTTTCGACGTCCAGGTCAAGCGCCTCCACGAGTACAAGCGCCAGCTGCTCAACGTGATGCACATCATTCATATCTACAACCAGCTCCGCGACAACCCCAACATGGACTTCCGGCCCCACACCTTCCTCTTCGGGGCCAAGGCCGCGCCGGGCTACGCCGTGGCCAAGCGGATCATCCACCTCATCAACTCCCTGGCCGACCAGATCAACAACGACCCCGTCTGCAAGGATAAGCTCCAGGTCTTCTTCCTGGAGAACTACCGCGTGTCCATGGCGGAGGTTCTCATGCCCGCCAGCGAGGTCAGCCAGCAGATCTCCACCGCCGGCAAGGAGGCCAGCGGCACCGGTAACATGAAGTTCATGATGAACGGCGCGCTCACCGTGGGCACCCTGGACGGGGCCAACGTGGAGATGCACGAGGTTCTGGGGGATGAGAACATGTTCCTCTTCGGCCTGAAGGCCGAGGAGGTCAAGGAGATGCGGGACACCGGCTACAATCCCTTCAACCTCTACAGCCGGGACCCCAACCTCCACCGCATTCTGGACCAGATGGGGGCCGGCTTCCGGGATGGCGTGCGCTACGACGATCTGGTGCAGCGCCTGCTGATGGGCGGCTCCTCCCCCGCCGACGAGTATATGCTTCTGGCGGATTTCGCCTCCTACTGCGCCGCCGAGCGCCGCATGGTGGAGACCTATGCCGACCGGAAGAAGTGGAACCAGATGAGCCTGCACAACATCGCCCGCTCCGGCATCTTCGCCGCCGACCGCTCCATCGCGGACTACGCAGAGACCATCTGGCACGTGCCGTACAAGAAGTGACGGACAATCCCCCCTCCGCGCATAAAAAAGAGCCAAAGAGGAGATCCTTTGGCTTGTAAAAGGCGGACCGGCGGGCCGCCTGAGGAAACCCGACATCATAAAAAGCGGCGGCGGGAAGCGTTTTGCTTCCCGCCGCCGCTTCTTTATGAGGGATCGGGGAGATCCAGCAGATAGCGCTCGTAGGCGTTGATGATGGTGGTGCCGTTCCGCTGGAGGACCCTGGGGCGCTGCGCGCCGTAGTTCATATGGACGTGGCCGTGGACCAGATACCGGGGCCGGTACTTATCCAGCAGGGGCAGGAAGCACTCGAAGCCCCGGTGGGCGTAGTCCTCCCCGTCGCCGTAGCCCATGGCGGGGGAGTGGGTCACCACCAGGTCCACCCCGCCGGCCCGGCGCAGCTGGAACCACAGACGCCGGATACGCCAGGCCATCTGGCGCTCTGTGTACTGGTGGGGCCCGCCGCTGTACTGGGGGCTGCCCCCCAGGCCCAGGATGCGCAGGCCCTTGCAGGTCACCAGCTTGTCCTCGATGCAGTCGCACCCCTCGGGGGGGCGTATGTCGTAGGTCTGGTCGTGGTTGCCGTGGACGTACAGCAGAGGGGCCCGGCCCATGGTGACCAGGAAGGAGAGATAGCTGGACTTCAGATCTCCGCAGGAGAGAATCAGGTCCACGCCGTCCAGCCGTCCGGGCTGGAAATAATCCCAGTAGTAGGGGCTCTCCTTGTCGGAGATCAGCAGAAGCTTCACAGCAGCGGCCCCTCCTTCTCCGGCAGAAGCTGGTCGCGGTAGACGCCCTGGAGCCGGACCAGGGGTTTGGCCATGTCCAGCAGCTCCTCATAGGCGGGGATGGCGCCGTCCACGCTGTCGCACAGCCAGTCCATGCGCAGGATCTCGTCGGGGGAGAACCACCGCTCCCCATCGCTGCGCTGGAGGCCCTGCTGGTCGAAGATCACCCGCCGGAAGGGCTCAATGGACCCGTCCACGATGCCCCGGCGCAGGATCTCCACCAGCTGGGGCACGCCGTCGGGCAGGTTCTGGCTCAGAAGCACATCCACCGCCCGGCTGCTCATGCCCCACCAGTAGTTTACCGCCCGGCCCCCGTCCCGGTCGCCCAGGGCGTCCCAGCCGCCGGAGAAGATGCTGCGCACCAGCTTCACATAGAAGTTCCCCCAGTGCCAGTAGGGGGAGGCCAGGGAGCGCAGGGAGCCGTCGCTCTGGAGCTGGCACAGGCCCCAGGGCTCCAGAACGCGGTCGGGGGTGGGAATATCCCGGTTGGAGATGATGTCAACCCCCGCCGCCGCCAGCGCGGCCATGGAGTCCTGCTCCACGCAGGACCAGCGCAGCTGGATCCGGGCCCTGGGGTTGGTGAGCCGGGCCCCCAGGGCAAAGGCGTTGATGCCGGCGGGCACGCCGAAGATGGGGTTGGAAGCCACATAGCCGATGCGGCCGTCCCGGCTCATGGCCCCGGCGACGGCCCCGGTGATGAACTTGCCCTCGTAGATGCGGCTGTAGTAGGTGCGCACCCCGGTGTAGGGCATGGAGGCGGAGCAGTTGAGCACCCGGACGGCGGGGTACTTGGCGGCAATTTTCCGGCAGGCGTCGATGAGGGGCGGGGTGGTGGCGAAGAGGACCTGGGCCCCGTCGTCGATAGCGGCTTCCATGGCGGCCACGGCCTCCTCGCCGGGGTGCACGCCGTCCATGGACCGGACCGTCACCTTCTCCCCCATCACCGCCTCCAGGTACTGCCGGCCCAGGTCGTGGGCCCGGGCCCAGTCGCTCTCCTCGGGGCGGCGCTCGTTGATGAAGGCGATGTTCAGGGTGGTGGGGAACACCGCCTTGAACAGGCGGCCCAGCAGGCCGGGGGCCGGGGGCTCGGCCTCCTCTGTCTGCTCCCGCTCCTCGGTGGTCACGGAGATGGGGTTGGACTGGCTGAGTACCCGCACGTCCGCCCACACGGCGCTGAGGGTCTTGGCCAGCTCGGGGGCGGGGGTGGTCTTCAGCTTCTCGAAGGGGTAGACCCGCAGCCACACCAGCAGGGCGTCCGCCGCCGTGACGGGCAGCAGCTCGCCCCCCAGCTTTTTGAAGGCGGCCTGGAAATAGGTGAAGCCGGAGACGAAGCGGGAGCGCTCGTCCGCCGTCCAGACGTGGTCGGGCTCGTAGCCCAGGGCGGTCTGGAGCTTGACGAAGCTGCCCGCCCGGCTGAAGTGGACCCGGTAGAGCCCCGTCATCTGGTAGGAGCGCATGAAGTCGTAGTAGGCCTGGACCGCCGGGTCCTCGCTCCACACGGGGATGACCCGGATGACGTAGCCGGGGATGGTGGGGGCGTTGTAGCTCTTGAGGACGCTGGCCCGCTTGTTGCCCTCCTGGACGTAGAAGCGGCCCATGTACTCGTAGCACCGGATGGGGTCCCGGATGCCCTCGTCCCCCAGGTGGGCGGCGCACAGTTCCCGCCACTTGAAGGCGAACTCCGAGTCGGCGTCCAGCAGGGGCATGAAGTTGGCGGCGAAGGCGCTGCGCCGCCCGGTGGTCTTGGTGCCCACGATCTGCTCCGTGGGGATCTCCAGCACCCCCATGTCCACCCGGCCGGCCACCAGGGAGTCGTCCAGCAGAATCTCGTCGAGGACCTGGGGGTAGGGGTAGCGTCCGTGGAGGACGCAGTCCCGGTAATTTTTCTGTCCCAGTTTGAGGGCTTTGTTGTACTGTTCAAGGGCTTCCTGCCTGTTCAAAGAGCTCTCCTCCTTTACCGCCTGCGTGGACCGGAGACCACACAGGTACGCGTGCTGCATACCATGTCAAACCAGGGTCATTATAAACAAACCGCGCCCCCGGCGCAAGCCCTTTCTGCTGAAAAGGGCGGAGATTTTCCGGCGGAGAGGGGGCGCGGAGCGGGCAGAGCCCGCTGCCGGAGGCGGGGGCTATCCCCGGACCTGGAGGGCCTCCCGCCAGGCCTCCTCCTTAAAGCCCGGCAGCACCGCCGTCTCCGTCACCAGCAGGGGTCGCTTCACCAGCATGCCGTCCGCCGCCAGCAGGGACAGCTGCTCCTCCTCGCTCATGTCCGCCAGCTTGTCCTTGAGCCCCAGGGCCCGGTACTGGAGGCCGCTGGTGTTGAAAAAACGCTTCAGGGGCAGGCCGCTGCGGCGGCGCCACTCCGTGAGCTCCGCCAGGGTGGGGTTGTCCGATTTGATGTCCCTGGCCTCGAAGGCCGCGCCCTGGTCGGCCAGCCACTTGGCGGCCTTCTGGCAGGTGGTGCATTTGGGGTAGTGCAGAAATAACATGGTGCTTCACTCCTTATTGTCAGTATGGCGCTGTCACCGGCGCGCTTGAAAAGCGGTAAAACGGAGGCGGGAAAACTGGCGGAGGGCGGAGGATAGGGGGACGCCCGCCAAAGGAACAGCCGCCGGTTTGGCCGCCGCACTTTGCCGTTTTTCAGGTGTGCCGGCTATATTGTAGCAGGGGCGGAGGGATTCGTCAACTTGGCGCTTATGCCGCTCGGAGCTGAGAGGAGAAAAATTCCTTTGGGAGAATGGCGGATAAGTGTTGACAGATTGAAAACGATATGTTACAATTCGGTTACAATTATGACAAACCTACTGCAAACGGAAGGAAGTGACCGGATGGCACAGCAGAAAGCTGAAACCCTCATGTACCGCAACCATCCCCTGCGCCGGATTGATAAGATGATCTATTATGGCTCCATGGCGGATTCCCACATCATTTTGATGCAGGTGAAGGAGACAAAAAAGGAAAAGGACCTGGAGATCGCGACCAAGGTCTCTGTTGAGCTCCAGCGCACCGCGCCCGACCTCAAGAGCCGGGACCGGGTGGTCAAGCGCAGCGAAAAGGACAGCCTCTACGCCGCCATGGACGTCTCCGCCATCTGGCTGGAGCGGGCGCTGGCCGGCAAGTAACCCTGCATCTTTTACAAACGATACAACAGAGAAGACGAGGTCACACGAATGAGAAAGTTTCTGAGCAAGACGATGCTGCTGGCTGCCCTGACAGCCCTGTTCCTCGCCGCCACCGCGGCCGCCGCCTCCATCGGCACCGGCGTGGTGGACGCCGACACCCTCCGGGTGCGCACAGAGCCCTCCACCGACGCCTCCACCATCACCTACCTCAGCGACGGCACCCAGGTGCAGGTCCTGGAGGACCTGGGCGACTGGTACCAGATCAGCTGGAACGGCTATACCGGCTATGTCTCCGCTGAGTTCCTCCTCTATACCCCCGCCGGCACCGTCACCAGCAACGCGCCCGCCGTCCGGGATGTGACGGGCCGCATCGGCGTTCTCGACAGCGAGGGCGTGTACTTCCGGGCCGGCCCCTCCGTGGCCGACGAGGTCTATGATGTGATGGCCGACGGCGACGAGGTCGTCATCCTCACGCTGGCCGATGGCTGGTGCCAGGTGGATTGGGAGGGCCAGGAGGGGTACATCAAGGCCGATTACCTCAGCGTGGACGGCATCCCCCTGGTGGACCCCCAGGGCCTCATCACCGGCGACGTGGTCAACCTGCGCAGCGCCCCCGGCACCGACAGCAGCGTCTTGAGCAAGATTTACGGCGGCTCCCTGGTGGACATCATCACCCTGGAGAACGGCTGGTACGCCGTCAGCCATAACGGGACCAGCGGCTACATACGGGAGGATTACCTCCGGATTTACGACGAGTCTGAGACCGCCGGCAGCGCCATCGGCGGCGACATCGTGGAGACCGCGCTGAGCTTCCTGGGCACCCCCTACGTCTACGGCGGCGCTTCCGCCAGAGGCTTTGACTGCTCCGGCTTTACCATGTACGTGTTCAGCCTCCACGGCTACAGCCTGCCCCACTCCGCCACCTCCCAGTGGAACAACTCCGGCACCTATGTGGAGCGCAGCGACCTCCAGCCCGGCGATCTGGTCCTCTTCTGCGACCCCTCCCGGAGCAACGGGAAGGCCTGCTCCCACGTGGGCATCTACATCGGCAACAACGAGTTCGTCCACGCCTCCTCCGGCTCCAGCGGCAAATATGTCCGCACCAACAGCCTCAGCGAGGACTACTACAACGGCTACTACGTGGGCGCTAAGCGGCTCGGGTGAGCGGCAGATTATACGAATGCATACGAGCGGGACATCCGGCGGGGGCCGGGTGTCCCGCTGTTTTGCGGGTGCTCCGGCAGGCGGGGATGTTTTGATTGGATTGTCAAGGTGCGCTCTGTGCGGTCTTCTTGACCCCGCCGCACGCGGCCCGGTACCTGGGCCTGGTCGCACTTACTTTCGGACTTGGTTACCGCGGTGGTGGTGCTCCCTACATGCTGTAGGGCGAACATGGGGGGAAGTTGCACGGGGGCGTGCATCCGGCGGGAATTTTTTTTCGCGGGAGGGCGGGCCCGCCCCGGGGATTCCTAGAGTGTTGACATCCGGCGCGGCTTCTGGTACAATTTCTTCAGATCATGTGGAGGAGGCGGCGCGTATGGCCATCAGCCGGCAGAGGAAAAGTATGGGACTCCCCATCGCGGCATGCGTTGTGGCGCTGCTGGTGCTGCCGCTGGCGGCGATGTTCATCCGGGCGGTCCTCTATCTGAACAGCTTCCAGACCTTCGTGGAGGAGATGTCCGACGCCACGGTGTACGCCTTCTATCACGAGGGGGTGCGGGTGACCAACCGGCAGGGGGAGGCCTACACCGCCGGGGGACGGGCGGTCTATATCCCCTATTCCCTCATCTCCCAGGCCGGCCCCGGACAGCCCCAGCGGGAGATTCCCGATCAGGCCTGCGTTACGGTGGAGTACGGGGACGGCTCCCGGCTGCAGCTGTGGGAGGTGCCGGTGAAGAACAGCCGGCGCAGCGCCCGCTATGGGATGCTGATCTGCTTCGAGAGCGCCGGGGGCGAGCGGTTTTTGTATGACACGGATATGGTCCGGCTGCCGGAGGTGGAGAGAGGGCTGCTGGCCGGGAGAGAGGATTCCTGAGAAGGGGAGGCGGATATGCCGCCTCGCCGGTGGGGACGGGACCGGACAATCTGACATAGGGCTTGCTGACAACGACTGAAAGCTGGGAGGTTTGTTCCTTCCGGCTTTTGCTTTTCCCGCAGCGCCCCTTGCGGCGGGGGGACGGGGGCTTTTTGCCCTTTGCCGGTTATGCGGGGAAGCACAAAAAAGGGCTTGCTCGTGACGCGGCGTCATGAGGTATACTACCCGCAGGAGGTGTTTTGAACGTGGAAAGGCACAGGGCGATCCCGCAGGGATATATGACCGCGGGCGCAGCTGCAAAGAAAATGGGCGTGACAGTCCGGACCTTGCAGCACTACGACAGGGAGGGGCTGCTTTCGCCGTCGGCCAGAAGCGAGGGCGGCCGCAGGCTGTATACGGATAAGGACATGATCAGGCTCCACCAGATACTGTCCCTGAAGCATCTGGGATTTTCCCTGGACGACATCAGGGATCGGTTGATTCCGCTGGATACCCCGGCGGATGTGGCGCAGGTTCTGTCCGAGCAGGCGGCGATTGTCCGGGAGAAAATTGCGGGGCTGACGGAGGCGCTTTCGAAAATTGAGGCGCTGAAAGCCGAGGTGCTGGACATGCGGTCGGTGGATTTCAAGAAGTACGCGGACATCATCGTCAATCTGGAGATGAAGAACAGCTTCTATTGGCTCATCAAGCATTTTGACGGCGAAACGCTGGACCACATCCGCAGCCGGTTCGACAGGGAGAGCGGTATGTTGTTTTTGCAGCGGTTCCTGCGCCTGCAGGAGGAGGCGATCCGCCTTCTCGAGGACGGCGTGCCGGCGGAAGGGCGGCGGGGGCAGCAATTTGCAGAGGCATACTGGGCCCTGATCATGGACTTCACCGGCGGGGACGCCGCGATGCTTCCTAAGCTCATTGAGATGGGACAGAGCGGCGATTTTGACCGGGAGTGGACGCAGAAGCAGGCCAGGGCAAACGCCTTTATTGAGCCGGCCTTGGGCGCGTATTTCACAAGTGAGGGGATCAACCCGTTTCAGGAGGTTGCGACATGACAAACGCGGTGGAAGTGAGGGGACTGCGGAAGCGCTACGGCGAAAAGGAGGTCCTCAGAGGCATTGACCTGTGTGTGCGCCGGGGGGATATTTTTGCCCTGCTGGGCGTAAACGGCGCGGGGAAGACGACGGCCCTTGCGTGTATTGAGGGGCTGAGAAGGTATGATGCCGGGTCCATATCCGTAAACGGCAGAATGGGGATCCAGCTGCAGTCGGCGGCCCTGCCTGCACACATCAAGGGGGGTGAGGCCGTGGAGCTGTTCGCAAGGTGGAACCGGAGAACCGCGGACGCCGGGATGCTGGCGGCGCTGGGCGCCGGCGATATGGCGGGCAGGCAGTACCGGGAGATGTCCACCGGGCAGAAGCGGCGGCTCCATCTGGCCCTGGCGCTGATCTGCGGGCCGGATATTGTATTTCTTGACGAGCCGACCGCCGGGCTCGACGTGGAGGGGCGCAGCGCCCTGCACCGGTATATCCGGGATCTGAAGGCGGAGGGAAAGACGATTGTGCTGGCCAGCCACGATATGGCCGAGGTGGAGAGCCTGTGTGACAGCATAGCGATTTTAAGGGGAGGGGAGATCGCGTTTGCGGGAACGGTCACGGAGCTGACGGAGAGGATCGGAAAGCACTACGACATCCACGTGCGGACGGATCAGGGTTCGCAGACGTATGCGTCCGACCACATTGAAGCCAGCCTGGCGGCAATACTCAAGAGCTGCCGGGAGCATCATGCGGTCATTCAGGACATCCGGGTTGACCGCGGGTCCCTGGAACAGCATTTTCTGAGAATTGCGAAGGGGGAATAGACGGTGAACGGGTTTTTATATGGCGTTATATTACAGTGGAAGCTGGACCTGCGCAGCCGGACCATGCTGATTACCTGCTATGCCGTTCCGCTCCTGTTCTTTGGAGTGATGGGGGGGATCTTTACGGCCGTTATGCCGGAGAGCAGGGAGACCCTGATCCAGTCCATGAGCGTCTTTGCCGTGACCATGGGCGCGCTGATCGGGCTGCCGCCGTCCCTTGTGGAGATATACCGGAGCGATGTGAAAAACGCGTATCAGGCAAACGGCGTGCCGCTGTCGCTGGGATTGATCCTGTGCAATATGTCCGCATTTGTCCATCTGCTCATCATGGGCGCCGTCCTCTATGGGGCCGCGCCGGTCCTCTTTGACGCGCGGCTCCCCGAGCGCCCGGAGGTGTATTTTGGCGGGCTGGCTGTCCTGACTGCGGTTTCGCTCGGCGTGGCCAGCGTCATCGGATTGGCGGTGAAGGATACCGCGAATGCGTCCATGATCTCCATCCTGCTCTTTCTGCCGTCCACGATGCTGTCGGGCATTATGTTTCCCAGGGAGATGCTTCCGGAGGTGTTCACGGCGGCCGGAAAGCTGTTTCCCGCGGCGTGGGGGTATGAATTGATGACAGCTCCCGCTGTTTTTCTGCGGACCCTTGGCCCCCTGCTGGGCATCTTTCTCGCAGCGTGCGCCGCATGCGGCGTTCTGCTGAGGCGGATTCGCACACGGTGATACGGTTCGATGTATGGATATGAAAAAGCGCCGCAGATCTTTTTCGAGATCTGCGGCGCTCGCCGCGGGAACGCCCTTGTAATGGCGTTTATCCGTTCTGGGCCGAGCTGCCGTGGGTCTTGAGGACTACGTCGTGGTAGCCGCCCTCCACGATGGAGGTGGAGGACACCAGGGTCAGCCGGGCGTTCTGCTGGAGGGCGGGGATGGTGACGACGCCGCAGTTGCACATAGTGGAGCGCACCTTGTAGAGGCTCTTGGCCACGTTGTCCTTCAGGGAGCCGGCGTAGGTGACGTAGGAGTCCACGCCCTCCTCGAAGGCTAGGCCGCGCCCGCCCCCCAGGTCGTAGCGCTGCCAGTTCCGGGCCCGGTTGGAGCCCTCGCCCCAGTACTCCTTCATGTACTGGCCGCCCACCAGCACCTTGTTGGTGGGACTCTCGTCGAAGCGGGCGAAGTAGCGGCCCAGCATGAGGAAATCCGCCCCCATGGCCAGGGCCAGGGTCATGTGGTAGTCGTGGACAATGCCGCCGTCGGAGCAGATGGGGACGTAGACGCCCGTCTCCCGGTAGTACTCGTCCCGGGCGGCCGCCACCTCGATCAGGGCCGTGGCCTGGCCACGCCCGATGCCCTTGGTCTCCCGGGTGATGCAGATGGAGCCGCCGCCGATGCCCACCTTCACAAAGTCCGCGCCAGCCCGGGCCAGGAAGAGGAACCCGTCCCGGTCCACCACGTTGCCCGCGCCCACCTTCACGCTGTCGCCGTAGCGCTCCCGGATGAAGGACAGGGTGCGCTCCTGCCAGCAGGAGTACCCCTCGGAGGAGTCGATGCACAGCACGTCGGCCCCGGCCTCCACCAGGGCGGGGACCCGCTGGGCATAGTCCTTGGTGTTGATGCCCGCGCCCACCATGTAGCGCTTCTGGCCGTCGAGCAGCTCGCCGGGGTTCTCCTTGTGCTGCTCGTAGTCCTTGCGGAAGACGAAGTACAGCAGGCGGCCGTCGGCGCTGACGATGGGCAGGGAGTTGAGCTTGTGGTCCCAGATGATGTCGTTGGCCTCCTTCAGGCTGGTGCCCTCGGGGGCGGTGACCAGCTTCTCCCGGGGGGTCATAAAGGCGGAGACGCAGGTGGCGGGGTCCATGCGGCTGACGCGGTAGTCCCGGCTGGTGACGATGCCCAGCAGGCGGCCCTGGTTGGTGCCGTCCTGGGTGATGGCTACGGTGGAGTGTCCGTTGCGCTGCTTCAGGTCCAGCACGTCCTGGAGAGTGGCGTCGGGGGGCAGGTTGGAGTCGCTGGGGACAAAGCCGGCCTTGTAGCCCTTCACCCGGGCCACCATGGCCGCCTCGCTCTCCACGGACTGGGAGCCGTAGATGAAGCTGAGCCCGCCCTCCTTGGCCAGGGCCACGGCCAAGGTGTCGTTGGACACGGACTGCATGACGGCGGAGACCATGGGGATGGACAGGCACAGGGGGCACTCCTCCTCGCCCCTGCGGAATTTCACCAGGGGGGTGCGGAGGGAGACGTTGGCGGGGACGCAGTCGGGGGAGGTATAGCCGGGTACCAGCAGGTACTCGCTGAAGGTGTGGGAGGGCTCCGGGTAGTAGAAGGCCATAGAGGATACGCTCCTTTGTCAAATTTTGGGGAATGTCCTTGATTAGCCCACATGGTACCACGCCGAAGGCGATTTGTAAAGGAAAAATTGCGGAAAAATCCCGCTTCGGGACAGCACAAGGCCGCCGGCATTGCCGGCGGCCCGCCCGTTTGCGCGTCAGCGCTTGTTCTGGTTGTTGTTCTGGTTCTGATTCTGGTTGTTCTGGTTCTGATCGTTGGTCTGGTTCCGGTTGTTGTTCTGGTTGTTCTGAGAATTCTTCATAACAGGAGGACCTCCTTTCTCAAAAGCGGTACGGGGCTATTGTTTCCCAGTTTTTCCGGCATTATACACGGGGCGGGGGGAATATTCGGAAAGTTTTGAAAAATAATAGAGGTATCCGTCAATTGGAAAGGAGTCCGTCTATGGAACTGAGAGACAGCGTCACCAAGGAAAATCTCCTGCGCGCCTTCGCGGGAGAGAGCCAGGCCAGAAACCGCTACACCTTCGCCGCCGGCCTCTGCCGCCAGAACAAGCTGCCGGTGCTGGAGGAGGTCTTCCTCTACACCGCAGGACAGGAGAAGGAGCACGCGGAGGTGTTTTACAACCACCTCAAGCAGGGCGGCTGTGAGAACGTGACCATCACCGCCAACTACCCCATCGACCTGCCGGACCAGCCTGTGAAGCTGCTGGAGCTGGCCAGAGGGCACGAGCTGGAGGAGCACGGCGACATCTACCCCTCCTTTGCCGGCAAGGCGGAGGAGGAGGGGTTTGCGGAGGTCGCCCGGCACTTCCGCCAGATCGCAGAGATCGAGAAGGTTCACGCCCAGCGCTTTGAGCGCTTTGCCAAGCTGATGCGGGAGAACAAGCTGTTTGTCAGCGACGTGGAGACCGGCTGGATCTGCCTTAACTGCGGCCATGTTGTGACCGGCAAGCAGGCGCCCGCCAAGTGCCCGGTCTGCTCCCATGAGCAGGGCTACTTTATCCGGCTGGAGCTCTCCCCCTACGAGCGCTGAGACTGCTTTGCAGGGGCGGAAGCCCCGCCGGGACGGGCCGCCCAGCGGCCCGTCCCGGCGGGGGGGGAGGAGAGTGATGGAAAATTCCTCGAAAATCCTGGAATTTTCTATTGACTTTGGGGGAGAAAGAGGGTATAATAACCTCTGCCGTGAAGAGACAGCAATATGGAGATGTCGCGTAGCTGGTCGAGCGCGCACGATTGGAAATCGTGTATACCTCAAAAGGGTATCGAGAGTTCGAATCTCTCCATCTCCGCCAAGTTTCGTTGACAAACGAGATGCAGTCAAAAATCCCGCACTTCGGTGCGGGATTTTTGCACATAAATTCATAAAATACGGATAAATCAAGAACAATTATTCCACATTGAAAAAATCGAGGGCGTAAAATAGAAATAATGCGCCGGAGATGCAAATCCGCCGAATTTTGGAGTTTTCAGAAACACGTATGACTCGAACTCCCAAGCACTCAAAATAACGAAAAGGCCGTCTACAGCCTGCCAGTTTCTTAGGCAGACCGTGGACGGCTTTTATCTTTCATCATTAAAGACGAGAATCGACAATGGCATATCGAAAAGTCTATTTTCGCATCCGCACTGAGCGCTACTCCTCCGGCTGGTCAAGCGACGCTGGTATACTATTGGCAGACAGGAGAGTGAAGAACATGGTATTCGTCTGTGAGCATTGCCATTTTGAATTAGAGGCTGCGGCTAAGCCCTGCCAGTGCCCGGACTGCGGGAAACTGAACCAAATTCGCACAGCGACCTCAAGCGAAAGCAAGGAATTCCAGGCTCGGAAGCTGGAGGATGTTTGGCAGGATTCCATAGCTGCCTTGGCTGGTTGAAAGCGCAGCTTGATACGCTGAATTTGAGCGCATGATGTGCAATATGGAGTCTTTCTTCTGAAAACCGTTGCGGTATAACGCTTTCCAGAAAGCATCCTTACCCCATGAGCCAAATATCGACAGGTTTTGACAAGAAGCCTGTCGATTTATTTTACGGTTTCCGATCCGGCGGCAAGGAGAATGTGCGAAATACACAAAAAAGTGCGCTTCAAATGGTCAAAATGTAGAACATTACGAAACCGCTTGAATCATGTTGGTTTCCTGTGCTACAATGGAAACCGATATAAACAGTCTGGTTTCCGAAGGGA